>CAFAAC010000042.1_pt1 | contig 8707 bp, 7 predicted proteins | sample 7267241 | NCBI WGS metagenome assembly CAFAAC01 (sample SAMEA6813976, study PRJEB35770) | freshwater metagenome | biome: Freshwater; feature: Freshwater reservoir; material: water | place: Czech Republic | collected 2016-08-15 | depth 30m m | reverse complement strand
GTTGTACAAAATATCGTTCATGGATCGGACTCAGTTGAGTCAGCAACGCGGGAGATAGCAATCTTCTTTCCGGAGGGAATGTAATGAGTAACAGAATGTCCTTTATTGGTCGCGATATGGCCGTTGACCTCGGTACTGCAAACACGCTTGTTTATGTGCGTGGACGTGGAATCGTTCTGAATGAGCCAAGTGTTGTCGCCGTAAACCAAGATACAGGTGGCATTCTCGCTGTTGGTCTTGAAGCCAAGAAAATGATTGGTCGTACCCCCGGAAACATTGTCGCTATTCGCCCACTTAAAGATGGTGTTATCGCAGACTTCGATACAACAGAACGTATGTTGCGTTACTTCATTCAAAAAGTTCACCGTCGTCGATATTTAGCAAAGCCTCGCATCGTTGTGTGCGTGCCTTCAGGTATTACAGGTGTTGAGCAGCGTGCTGTTAAGGATGCAGGATATGCAGCCGGAGCTCGTAAGGTTTACATTATTGAAGAACCAATGGCTGCGGCAATTGGTGCCGGACTTCCTATCCATGAGCCAACCGGAAACATGGTTGTTGATATTGGCGGCGGAACAACTGAAGTTGCAGTGATTTCTCTTGGTGGAATCGTGACATCACTGTCGATTCGTGTCGGTGGCGATGAACTCGATCAATCCATTATTAACTGGGTTAAGCGTGAATTCTCGCTTCTACTTGGAGAGCGCACTGCTGAAGAAATTAAGATGGCGATTGGCTCTGCTTATCCAATTCAAGGAGAACCAGATGCTGAAATTCGCGGTCGCGATCTAGCAACTGGTCTGCCAAAGACAATTGTTGTTTCAGCTGCTGAAATTCGTAAAGCCATCGAAGAACCAGTGAACGCAATTATTAACGCCGTAAAGAGCACTCTCGATAAAACTCCACCAGAGTTGGCCAGCGACCTTATGGATCGCGGAATCGTTCTAACTGGCGGAGGAGCGCTCTTGCGCGGACTCGATGAGCGCTTGCGTCGCGAAACCGGAATGCCAATTCATATTGCAGATCGCCCATTGGATGCAGTGGTTGAAGGGTCTGGAAAATGTATTGAAGAGTTTGAGGCTTTAGAGAAGGTCTTGATCTCCGAACCTCGCCGATAGGCTACTTCTATGCGATACGGCGGCGATAACAGAAGTCGTCTGTTGCTCGTAATCTTGATAGTTACTTCACTATTTCTGATTACTCTCGATCTTCGTGGCGTTCAAGTCATGCAAGGTGCAAGAAATGGTGCGCAAACAGTTTTGTCACCTTTCCAACGTGGAGCTAGTTTTGTATTTACTCCTGTGGGTAATTTCTTTTCCGATGTCGCACACCTGGGCAGAACACGTTCGAAACTTAAAGCTTTAGAAGACGAGAATGCAGTTCTGCGTGAGCGAATTCTGACTCGTAGAAGTGTAGATACCGAAATTGGTCAATTGAAATCAGTACTCAATCTTGCAGGAAAAGCTAGCTATAAAATTGTCAATGCGCGCGTGATTGCGCAAGGTTCAAGTGCAACATTTACTCAAACAATCATTATCGATGCTGGCGCTAACATGAAAATTACTCGTGACATGACGGTGATCTCAGGAGAAGGTTTGGTCGGAGTAGTAAAAGAGGTTTATCCAACTACTTCACTTGTCATGCTTTCTTCAGATCCATCATTTCGCGTTGGAGTTCGTATCGCGCATTCAGAGCAAATTGGAATACTTTCAGGACAAGGCACTAACCATGCGGTTCTTCAATTACTAGATAGCCAAAGCAATGTAAAAGTTGGTGACGTACTTTTAGCACGAGGAAGTGAGGGAGATAAGCCCTTTGTTCCTGGTGTCCCTGTTGGGCAAGTAACCTATGTTGCCGATGCTGCTGGCGCTGTGTCAGCCACGGCTGAAGTTAAATTTTTTGCACACTTAAGTTCATTACGCATTGTTGCTGTCGTGGTGAAAGCGCCAGATGCAGACCCACGTGATGCACTTGTCCCACCTAAACCTATGCCTACACCGACTCCGACAGTAACGGTCTATGTCACGCCGTCTGCATCGCCAAGTCCAACAACAAAAAAGTAAAGTTGCATGCTGACCCGTCGCCTTCTGCTCACTTCAACCATTTTCTTTACCTTATTCATTTTGCAAGAGTCGCTTTTTAGTCAGGTACGTTTACCACTCGGTGGATTTTCACTATTTCTTATTTTTACAATTTGTTGGTCAGCGTTGAGCACGCCAGAAGTCGGAGCTTTAACTGGTTTTGGTGCTGGCTTATTACTTGATCTTGCTCCTGCCAATGATGGGCCCATTGGACAATGGACGCTTGTACTCATTGTCACCGGATATGGCATTGCTTTTCTTCGTTATGGTGACGACAGTTTGCGAGGAAACCCTTTTAGTCTTGTAGTTCTTGTCGCGGTCGGTGTCGTCGTGACTCTAGGAATTTATCTCACAACTGGCGTTTTATTGGGGTTAGATCTCGGGACCGGATTTCAACTTATGAAAATCCTGATTGGTAATGGAATTTGGACACTTGTGGTGGCACCATTTTTATTGCCGTTGATTTCTCGATTACATCGAGCGATATTTGAAACGCGTGAAACGCTATGAATCAACGATCTCGTTTGAGCTTAGTTGTTGTTCAAGCACTCATTCTTTCGCTCATGCTTGCGTTATTTGGACGTCTGTTTTATCTGCAAGTTGGTGCAGGTCCAAAATATCGTGATGCTGCGCTGAGCATTCAAAGTCGAGATATCGTGAATCCAGCGACAAGAGGCATGATCGTTGACTCTTCCGGTGTTCCGTTGGCACTTAATCGTGTGGGCTTAGCTGTGACAGTTGATAGAAGCATTATTGATCAGCAGGCCGATAAAGGCGGTGCCGTACTCAGTCGGACGGCAAAATTACTAGGCCTTAGTTATTCAGATGTTTACCGTCGCACTCGTTTATGCGGTGAACTCGCAAAAGGAAATCAACTGGGATGTTGGACGGGTACGAGATATCAACCCATTCCGATTACAAAAGATGCTGATCCGACAAAAGCGCTTGCAATCGTAGAGAAAGCCGACCTATTTCCAGGTATTGATGCAATGCCGGTTGCGGTGCGCAATTATCCTGGCATCGATGGAGTGAATGCAGCACATGAGCTGGGATATGTGGGTCCGCTCACTGAATCAGATTTAACTGTAGCAAATGAAACTAAATATTATCGAAGCGAATCAATTGGCAAAGCAGGACTTGAATATCAATATGATTCCTATCTTCGTGGAAAACCAGGAATTCGAACTGTTATTGTCGATCGAAAAGAAGCGGTTACTCGCGAATCCCAGAATACAAAATCCATTCCCGGGGATCACGTTGTAACAAGTCTGGATGTACGTCTGCAAGCATCCACTGAGCGCGCGCTAGCTGATGCTGTTATGCGCGCAAGAAGCAGTGGCTATCGAGGCGATGCGGGAGCGGCAGTTGTCATGGATGTGAAGACTGGTCGCATTTTGGCAATGGCTTCGTATCCAACATATGACCCAAATATTTGGGAAAAGGGTTTAACTGTTAAACAAGCCAAAGATATGTTTAGCGAAAATACTGGCGTTCCTGCGTTATCCCGTGTTTTGCAAGGTTTGTATGCACCTGCTTCAACGTTCAAAGCTGTTTCTTTAGTAGCAGCTGCGAATGCCGGATATGACTTAAATGGAACATATTCCTGTCCAGCTCAAGTAAGTGTTGGAAACAGAGATTTTCAGAATTTCGAAAGTAAAGCCCAAGGTCGATTGACGATGAAGAAGGCAATCGCGATTTCCTGCGACACAATTTGGTACCAAATTGCATTTGATGAGTGGATCAGAGATGGTGGACTTTCCCCTAAGAAGAGCGCCAACGACTACTTCTTTGCCGCTGCACGTGGATTTCAGATTGCTCAAAAAACAGGAATTGATTTACCTTCAGAGTCCAGCGGACGAGTGCCCGATAGGCAATGGCGCAACGATTGGTATCAGCAAAACAAAGAGTACTTCTGTAATTATCAAGCGCAGGCTCAGAAGAACCAGTTGACTCCATTTTTAATTGCTTTAGCGAAGGAAAATTGTATAGATGGTGACAAGATTCGTGGTGGAGATGCTGTTAACTTCTCCATCGGCCAAGGAGACACTGTTCTTACTCCACTTAAGCTGACCCAGATGTATGCCGCAATTGCTAATGGTGGAAAGATTTGGCAGCCAACAATCGCTCAAGCGATTGTTAAGACAAATGGCGCAATCGTTAAGAAATTTAAACCAACTGTGATTGGAACGCTTCCTGCAACAGCAGCAACTCTTGAATTCTTACGTGGGGCGCTACGAGAGGTTGTTGTTAGTGGCACTGCTGCAGGTGTTTTTAGCGGATTCCCAGTTGCAGTAAGTGGAAAGACTGGAACTGCAGAAGTTTTTGGTCTAAATAAAAATGGCACCAAGAAGGACAACACGTCTTGGTTTGCATCCTTTGGTCCTACTGATAAACCGCGTTATGCAGTTCTGATGATGGTGAGTCAAGGCGGATTCGGTGCTTCAACAAGCGCTGTTGGCGTGAGAAAGATTTATGAAACTCTTTTCGGTGTTGTGGGTTCTAAAGTTGATCCAAAGAAAGCGCTTTTTCCAGAAGGTCCGCCAACTACACTGCCTAGAATTTCCTCAACGACGAAAGTGAAAATGCCATGAGTTTTAGTCACTTCACGGGTCGTCGAACCAAAGTAAGACGTTCAATCATGGAGGGCTTCGATCCACTATTAAGTATTGCAGTGGCATTGCTTCTGATTATCGGAACGCTATTGGTGTACGCAGCTACTCGCAGTTGGTATGGCTCCCTAGGACTAGATCCTCAATATTATGTGAAGCGTCATATTTTTAATATTCTCATTGGTGGAGTTCTTGCCTTTGGTACCACCCTCATTGATTACCGCTTGCTTCGTGCTTATACGCCAATTGTTTGGGGCATTGGCGTTATCGGATTGCTCGCAGTATTGATTCCCGGAATCGGCCGAGAAATTAACGGTGCTCGAGGCTGGATTTCTTTGCCCGGTGGATTTCAAGTTCAACCTGCAGAGTTAGCAAAAATTTCTATCATCATTGGTTTATCCATGTTGCTATCGGAGCGGTTGCATGACGGAGATCAGCCAAGCAGCAATGACGTATTGCAGGGTCTAGCGATTGCGGCAATCCCAATAGCGTTGATTTTAGTTCAGCCAGATATGGGAACTGTTTTGATCATTAGCGCATCTGTTGTGACAATTATTGCCGTGTCAGGTGCACCTTCACGTTGGGTTGTTGGATTACTTCTCGTTGCATTGCTAGGTGGGTTCACTGCCGTTAAATTGGGAGTGGTCAATGATTACCAACTTAAACGTCTGCAATCTTTTGTTGATCCAACTGCTGATCCTCAAAGCAGCGGATACCAATTAAGGCAATCTCGAATCACAGTAGGTTCTGGAGGTCTCATAGGAAAGGGGCTATTCAACGGCCCTCAAACAAATGGAAGATTTGTTCCTGAACAGCAGACTGATTTTATTTTTACAGTTGCGGGCGAAGAATTTGGTTTTCTAGGAAGTGGTGCCATCTTGCTTCTCTTCCTTGTGATTTTAGTAAGAGGATTTAGGATTGCCCGAAGATCGCAAGATGCATTTGGTCGATTGGTGTGCACTGGAGTTATTTCTTGGTTCGCATTCCAGGCTTTCGAAAATATTGGGATGACAATGGGGCTGATGCCAATGACAGGAGTGCCATTGCCATTTATGTCATATGGCGGTTCGAGTATGTTCGCCAATTTGATTGGCATTGGCCTTTTACAGAATATTCACGCTCGTCAGCGAGGTTAATTGCCTCAACTTTGAGCTTTACCCCCTTCATCTGCCATACTTACCCCAACGTCCAGCGCGGCTCGCGATTTCTTCGCGATAAATGCCTAGCGCGGACACACAGAATTGCTCGATTTCGAGCCAGAGCGCGTTTTTTACAGAACGCATAGAGGATTTGGTGCCATGGCTATTGAGCCAAAGTCGCCGCGCAAGCGTGCGGTTAAAAAAGTTACGAAAGCTCCCGTTGACCTTGCAGTGCAGACAAGCGAGCAACCAGATAAAAAAGTTTCAGCGAAAAAGAAAAGCGCAGCCGCGATTCCCGTTCCTATGTTTCAAGCGGCCACACCAGATGTAAAACCAGCTAAAGCCGTTCGCGAAAAAGCACCTGCCAAAACTGTTGAGGTTGCTAAGAGTGAAGTGGATTCAGAATCAGATGGCGATTCAAAGGATTCACGTGGCCGCCGCCGTCGCGGAGGGCGTGGTCGTCACCGATCTAGTGATGCCCAAGGATCTACAAATGATGGTGCAACTAACGTCGAGACAAATGATGAGAGTTCAACTGCTGCTACCCATCGCCGTCGCCGTCGCAGATCTACTGCCGATGGAGTGACCCCGGGAGAAACCATTGAAGAAGATGGCGTAATCACCGTTGTCAAAGTTCGGGAAAGCCGCCCAGTACGTGAAGTGCGCGAGAGACCACGAAAAGAATCTCGTTCACCAGTGCGCAGAAGTCGTGAAAATCGAAGTGAATATCGCGAGCCTTATCGCAAGCGCGGAACAATCATTACTGAAGGTGAATTCCTCGCCCGCCGAGAGAATGTCGATCGCGAGATGTTGGTTCGCCAAATTGGAGATCGCACTCAGATTGCCGTCATTGAAGACAAAGTGATGGTCGAGCATTACGTTAACCGCAATAGCAATATTTCATATGTAGGTAACGTCTACTTAGGTCGCGTTCAGAACGTACTACCCAGCATGGAAGCTGCTTTCGTAGATATTGGAAAGGGCAGAAATGCTGTTCTTTATGCAGCCGAAGTAAATTGGGATGCTGCCGGAATTTCTGATTCACAACCACGCAAAATTGAAATGGTATTGAAAACTGGGCAACCAGTTCTCGTGCAAGTAACAAAAGATCCAATCGGTCAAAAAGGCGCACGACTAACAAGTCAAATTTCACTTCCTGGTAGATATTTGGTTTATGTTCCCGGCGGCGGTATGAGCGGTATTAGTCGCAGACTTCCGGAACCAGAACGCGCTCGTCTCAAGGCAGTTTTAAAACCAATCGTTCCTGAAGAAGCAGGAGTGATTGTTCGTACTGCTGCAGAAGGTGCAAGCGATGTTGAAATTGAAGGAGATGTCGGGCGTCTAAAAGCGCAATGGGATGACATTGTTCAAAAATCTGAAAACCCAAATTTCCATGCTCCGGCACTTCTTTATGCAGAACCCGATCTAGCGGTTCGAGTTATCCGCGATATCTTCAACGAAGATTTCCGAAAGCTCACAATTCAAGGAAGCCAAGCATGGGAAGATATCCATGGTTATTTGAGTTTCATTGCACCAGAACTCACATCAAAAATCGAAAAGTGGACTGGGCTTGGCGATTTATTTGCCGACTACCGAGTTGATGAGCAATTGTCTAAGGCATTCGATCGCAAAGTGTATTTACCATCTGGTGGATCATTGGTTATCGATCGCACCGAAGCGATGGTTGTTATCGATGTGAACACAGGAAAATTCATCGGTAAAGGTGGAAACCTTGAAGAGACTGTTACCAAGAACAACTTGGAAGCGGCAGAAGAAATTGCTCGTCAACTTCGACTCCGAGATCTTGGCGGAATTGTTGTTATTGACTTTATCGACATGATTCTGGAATCGAACAGAGAGCAAGTATTGCGACGTTTAGTTGAATGCTTAGGACGCGATCGCACCAAGCATCAAGTCGCTGAAGTAACATCACTTGGATTAGTTCAGATGACACGAAAGCGCATTGGGCAGGGGCTCATCGAAGCTTTCTCAACAACGTGCGATAGCTGTGCTGGGCGTGGAATTCATATCCATACCGAACCTGTTAAATCAAAACCAACTCCTGTATTTGCTGAGGATGAATCCAATAATTCACACGAAGAATTGGAAAATTCTCATGATCGTTCCGATGAAAGCAGTCATACCGACACAGATTCGGATGTTGATTCGGATACGGATACAACCCATGTAGAGACCAAAGAGGAGCCCATCAAGGCTCGAAAGCGTCGTCGAGCGGTAAGTACTGGGGTCGTCACGCCAGGTGCCTGAGAGCCTCAAACTCTCAGTTTGACCCAGGACCCCCTCATTGCCTACCCTTAGCCTTCGCTTAGTGGTCGCATTTACCGCTGACTGCAATAGAACTGGAGCACCAACGTGTACGCAATTGTGAAAGCTGGCGGGCGCCAAGAAAAAGTCGCCGTCGGAGACACGCTCACCGTCGATCGTATCGATGGAGCTGCTGGTTCAACCGTTACTTTTTCAGCCGTCCTTCTCGTAGACGGAGCAAGTGTTACAACTGATCCTAAAGTTCTTTCAAGTGTGAAAGTTACTGCCGAGGTTCTCGATGAGACTAAAGGCAAGAAGATCCACATCTTGCGTTACAAGAACAAGACCGGCTATCGCCGTCGTCAAGGTTTTCGTTCACAAAATACCCGTGTAAAAATTACTGCCATCAACGGCGTCAAGTAAAACCAAACTTCAAGGAGTTGAGAAATGGCAAGTAAAAAAGGTGTCTCCTCGACACGAAACGGTCGCGATTCCAATGCTCAATATCTCGGAATCAAGCGCTTCGGCGGTCAAGTAGTGAACAGCGGCGAAATTCTTGTTCGACAACGCGGAACTCACTTTCACCCAGGTGCCAATGTTGGCCGTGGCAAAGATG
>CAFAAC010000039.1_pt1 | contig 9365 bp, 7 predicted proteins | sample 7267241 | NCBI WGS metagenome assembly CAFAAC01 (sample SAMEA6813976, study PRJEB35770) | freshwater metagenome | biome: Freshwater; feature: Freshwater reservoir; material: water | place: Czech Republic | collected 2016-08-15 | depth 30m m | reverse complement strand
TTCTTGCGACGCTTCTTTGGTGCTGCTGCCTTAGCAGCGGCCTTCTTACGACGCTTCTTTGGTGCTGCCTTAGCAGCTACCTTCTTGCGACGCTTTGGAGCAGATTTCTTAGCTGCAGCCACGTAACTTCTCCTATCGGAATGGTTCGATCCGTCACCGAACCTGTTCAAGGATAAGGGTGTCACTGATTTACAAAATATGCCAGCATTATGTGACAAATATTTCATTGCGTGTCGCAAATTCTTTTTTGGATATTTTTATGCTTTCACGGGATTTTTAGTAAATATTTTTTGCAAAATAAAGTTTTTTACGAGATTTTACGAACTTTTCGTTCTCGAACGGCAAATTCGTTGGTCTGAAGGTCGAATTTCCGGAATTTTGGTAAAAATCCGGCCGTAATTGCGACAACAATGACGCAAATTATCCCCCCGGAAGTTACCGAAAAGGTCAACGAAGTAGCAGATGCAATTGTGGCCGCCCGAAGTTGACCAGCAAGTGGTCCGACCGAGTAAGAAAGTAATTCGATACCTGCAAGTCGTCCGCGGAATTCGTCGGCGATGGTTTGGTTCCATAGAGCTTTGCGAAGAAGTGCACTGACCATGTCCGAAGCACCGGCAAGGGCCAGAAATAACAGGACAAGTGGTAACCAATGGACGAGTCCAGCGGCGGCGATCGCGACTCCCCATCCGATTGCGGCCCACATAATTGCTCGGCCATGGAATCTGAAATTTGTCATCCATCCGCTGGTCAAAGTTATGACAATTGCTCCCGCAGTTCCCGAGGCATAGAGAAATCCAAGTGCCCAAGGTGCACCAAGTTGGTCAGCCCAAAATGGAAAGAGCGCATTTGGCATTGCAAAAAACATTGCAGCTAAATCTACGAGATATGTTCCCAATAAATCTTGCCGATTAAATGCATAACGTAAACCCTCTAATAAGCCTGCCAGAGATGGCTTTTGGGCTAGTGGGTTTGCGGGCACCGAACCGACTTTGAGTAAGAGAAGTAAAGAGATGACGAAAGAAATAACATCTACGAAGTAGCCAACCGAAACTGATGAAGTAGAAATGATGACTCCGCCAATTGAGGGCCCGACAATAACTCCGAACTGCCAACGCAAACTCATGAGCGCACTGGCCGATGGCAGATCGCCATGCCCCACGATGCGAGGCAGGATTGCATCGGCACTTGGACGTTGCAACCCATCAACGGCTGCGAACAATCCGGCCACGATGTAGATGAGGAGTAGGTGCGGATGTGGTGACAGGGAATTGATCAGCAGGATGGATGTCAAAACCAATGAAGCTGCCTCGGTTGCCCAGATCATCTTCTTACGGTCCACGGAATCGGCAAGGACCCCACCATAAAGTCCGAAAATAATCAGGGGAATTATTTCAACTGCCCCGCTAATACCGACCGCCAAGTACGAATGGGTCATTTCCTTGATCTGAAATGGAATAGCAACGTAGGTAATCATGGAACCGATGTAAGAAATGAAGCCAGCAGACCATAAATACCGAAAATCTCGGTATTTTTTTAACGAAGTGAGGTCAATGCTGAATTTAGACATTAATGAAAGGTCTGATCCGGCCCAGGAAATGCTCCCGATGCAACATCGCGTGCCCACTCAGCTGTGGCATCCAACATTTCTTTACGAATGTTGCGATAAGCCTTCGCCAATTTAGGTGGCTTCTTTGTTAGCCCCATGAGATCTGTCCAGACCATTACCTGCCCATCGCAGCCATTGCCGGCACCTATTCCTATTGTCGGAATTGTGAGAGCTTGGGAAATTTGGGCAGCCAACTCAGCAGGAACAAGTTCTAGAACTATGGCAAAAGCACCTGCCTCTTGCATGGCCAATGCGCTCTCAAGAATTGCGGGACCATCTTCGCGACCTTGGACTCGGTAGCCGCCAAGTTGATGGAGGGATTGCGGAGTAAGCCCTAGGTGGCCCATGACAGGAATTCCCGATGCCACAAGTGTGCGCACTTGTTCATAGTGTGCGCCTTCTAGTTTTACTGCGTGCACACCAGCCTCTTTGAAAAACCTAACCGCTGTTGCAAGGGCTTGATCGGGTGATGCTTCGTAGGATCCAAAGGGCATATCGGCAACAACCATTGCACGAGTCGAGCCACGCACAACTGCACGGGCTAGAGGAATGAGTTGGTCAACAGTGACGGGGATAGTATTTTCTTCGCCGAGAAAATTATTGCCAGCGCTATCGCCCACAAGTAAGACTGGGATTCCAGCCTCATCAAATATTGATGCAGTCATCTCTTCATACGAGGTGAGCATTGGCCATTTTTCATTACGCGTCTTTGCGCTTGCGAGATCGCGAATAGTTATTCGTCGATGTTGAGCACCGCCATAAAGGCTTTCTGACATGACAATCCTCCAACCTCATGGCCTGAAGATCAGGTCCCTGGGAGCGCCAAGTTTAGCGCGACCATTAGACTCTTATCTATGCCCCAGAGCGCTGGCCAGTTGCGATTGGCACTTGCACAGATCAACCCAACAGTGGGAGATCTGAGCGCAAATGCGCTCTTAATTGCTCAATCTATTGAGCAAGCATCTAAGGCCGGGGCGCATGTACTTCTCTTTCCAGAGATGGTTGTGACTGGATATCCGGTTGAAGATTTGGCACTTCGTTCATCGTTTCGAGTAGCCAGCATGAAGGCAATTAAGGACATTGCTAGCAAGGCGCAGAAAGATGGTTTCGGTGATCTCGTTCTTGTCGTTGGATATTTAGATGAATCTCCTATCGCCCTGAGCCAACCTCATCAACAAGGCAAGCCAGTAGGTGGGCCACAAAACGCTGTTGCGATTATTCATGGCGGAGAAATAAAAGCCCGATATGCAAAACATCATTTGCCCAACTATGGAGTCTTTGATGAATTTAGAAATTTCGTGCCAGGAGACCGCACGCTCGTTGTGCGAATTCATGGAGTCGATGTGGGCATCGCCATCTGTGAAGATATCTGGCATCCGTTAACAGAGCTTCAAGCTAGAACCCCTGGATTAGTTTTGGTCCCCAACGGCAGCCCTTATGAGCGAAATAAAGATGACCGCCGTTTATCGCTCGTTCAACAAAGAGCCCAAGAACTTGGTGCGCCGTTGGCTTACGTGAACATGATTGGCGGACAGGACGACCTGGTTTTCGACGGGGACTCGATTGTTGTTGACGGTGGCGGAAAAGTTATTTGCCGAGCCGAACAATTTGAAAGCGCGTTAGTTGTACTCGATCTCGAATTGGCGCTCGCCACATCTACCCCGGATGTAGTTATTTCAGAGAAAGCACTTGATCCCTATACCGCTCTCAAGCCAGTGATTTCGGCTCGTCTTGATGACATGGCCGAAGTGTGGAAAGCCCTTGTTATGGGCGTTCGGGATTACGTTGTTAAGAACAATTTTAAAACCGTGGCACTTGGCGTATCGGGCGGTATCGATTCAGCTCTTGTTGCCACAATTGCTGTCGATGCCATAGGAGCCCAGAACGTATTTGGGGTTGCACTCCCAAGTAAGTATTCCTCGGATCATTCATTAAGCGATGCTTCTGCGCTAGCAACAAATACCGGCCTGAATTATCGAGTTGTTGAGATTGAGCCGATGGTGAAGACATTTATTGAGACTCTTTCGCTCAAAGGTTTAGCTGAAGAAAATGTTCAAGCACGGGTGCGCGGAACAACACTGATGGGACTTTCTAATCAAGAGGGCCATTTAATTTTAGCCACGGGCAATAAGAGCGAACTAGCGGTCGGTTACTCCACTCTTTATGGCGATGCTGTCGGTGGCTTTGCTCCCATTAAAGATATTTACAAAACCGATGTATGGGCACTGGCAAGATGGCGCAACGACCAAGCAATTCGAACAGGGCAAACACCACCGATTCCAACTGGTTCCATTACGAAAGAACCAAGTGCAGAGTTGCGTCCAGGCCAGAAAGATTCGGATTCTTTGCCAGAGTATGAACTCTTAGATCAAGTCCTTGTTCGCTATGTAGATGGCGATGAAGGCGCAAAGGAATTGATTTCAGAAGGCTTTGATGCGGCATTGGTAAATAGAGTTATTGCCATGGTGGATAAGGCTGAATACAAGCGTCGCCAATACCCACCTGGTACCAAAGTTTCATCTCGCGCCTTCGGCAAAGACCGCCGATTGCCTATTACTTCACGCTGGAAACAAGAGTAATCCCGAGGCATCTGCGAGGAATTCGCAAGTAGTGTTTATTTTGATTCCGGGTAGAATTTAAGTATGTGCAAAGCCCCATCTTGGCTCTTTACGCGCCGTCGCGTGATTGATTTTGGGCGTATCACAACTTGTACCTGCTGAACTCATTACTGCTACACAAAAGTATTAGTCGGCATTTCCCTTTCAATATCTAACAATTAGGAGCTAAGAAATGAAACTTTATAACAACATCACAGAGGTAGTTGGAAATACTCCACTCGTTCGTCTCAATCGAATCACGGATGGCGCAAAAGCAAATGTTTATGCAAAGCTGGAGTTCTACAACCCAACCAGCACAGTGAAGGATCGAATTGGCATTGCCATGGTTGATGCAGCGGAGAAGGACGGATCGCTCAAGCCAGGTGGAACAATCATTGAGGCAACGTCGGGCAACACAGGAATTGCCCTAGCGATGGTCGGCGCAGCAAGAGGTTACAAAGTGATTTTAACTATGCCTGATTCGATGTCGAAAGAGCGTCGAACCTTGCTGAGAGCATTTGGAGCAGAACTTGTCTTAACTCCAGCTGCCGAGGGTATGAAAGGTGCAGTGGCTAAGGCCGAGGAAATTGGCAAGACTCAAGGGGCAGTACTTGTCCGTCAATTTGAAAACGGCGCTAATCCTGAAATCCACCGCAACACAACGGCTCAAGAAATTTGGAATGACACCGATGGAACGGTTGCTGCGGTTATTGCAGGAATTGGTACTGGCGGAACCATTACAGGTGTGGGTCAAGGGTTAAAAGCACACAACCCCAATATAAAAATCTTCGCAGTTGAGCCAGCTGCTTCTCCTTTGCTCACTGGTGGAAGTCCAGCGGGTCACCCACTCCAAGGTATTGGTCCAAACTTCATCCCAAATATTCTGGATAGGAATATCTTTGACGAAGTTTTCGATGTAACAAATGATGATGCAATCGCATACGCAAGGAGAGCGGGAGTAGAAGAGGGAATTCTTGCAGGAATCTCCTCTGGTGCAGCACTTTGGGCAGCTGTTCAAGTTGCACAACGTCCAGAATTTGCGGGCAAAAATATTGTTGTCATTGTTCCTTCATTTGGTGAGCGTTATTTGTCAACTATTTTGTATAAGGATCTGGCTGAGCTGTAATGTCATTGCACATCATTGAAGATTTAAATAATGCACTGAGCCGAGATCCTGCGGCCAGGAGTCGGCTTGAAGTTTTTCTTGCCTATCCTGGTGTTCATGCAATTTGGGGACACAGAATGGCGCATTGGCTTTGGAAGCGTCGCTTGATGCTACTTGCACGCATCTGGTCAAATCTCACTCGTTCTGCCACCGGAATTGAAATTCATCCAGGCGCAGTTATTGGCAGACGATTTTTTATTGATCACGGTATGGGTGTTGTGATTGGTGAAACTGCAATTATTGGCGATGACGTCATGATGTACCACGACGTGACTCTAGGAGCGCGTGCCTATAAAAAAGGAAAGCGTCACCCCACCATTGGGGACGGTGTCATTCTTGGCGCGGGGGCTCGAGTATTAGGAGATGTAAAGATTGGTGCGGGAGCGGTAATCGGGTCGAACACTGTGGTTTTAAAAGATGTTGGCGAGCGTGTAAACGTTGATCCCGCGGAGCTCTTTACGATTTAGGGATCTTTTTAGGGATTGTTAACACGGCTGTAATGAAGGCTTGGCACGATATGCCCATGACTTCCCCTCATGATGTAGAAATTCGCAAGCAACAAGAGTTCGTCCTTCGCACATTAGAAGAGCGCAACATTCGCTTTGTAAGACTGTGGTTTACCGATGTCTTGGGTTTTCTCAAATCAGTTGCTATCGCTCCAGCCGAATTAGAAAATGCATTTGAAGAAGGCATTGGATTCGACGGTTCATCGATTGAGGGCTTTGCCCGAATAAGTGAATCAGATATGTTGGCAAAACCAGACCCTGCAACTTTTTCTATCTTGCCTTGGCGAACTGAAGCACCTGGGGCAGCGCGCATGTTTTGCGACATCGTGATGCCAGATGGCACGCCATCTCCTGCAGATCCGCGCCATGTATTGCGTCGCACTCTCAACAGAGCATCAGCAATGGGTTATACCTGCTACACGCATCCTGAAATTGAATTCTTCTTATTTAAAGATCGACCAGAGGCTGGCAAAAGTCCAGTGCCTGTTGATTCTGGTGGGTACTTTGATCACACACCTGCCGTTGTGGGTCATGACTTTAGACGTCAAGCAATCACGCTTTTAGAAGCGATGGGAATTAGCGTTGAATTTAGCCATCATGAAGGTGCACCTGGGCAACAGGAAATCGATTTACGTTATGCCGATGCGCTGAGTACTGCCGATAACATCATGACTTTCCGCCACGTTGTAAAAGAAGTGGCACTTGATGAAGGATTCCACGCATCCTTTATGCCAAAGCCATTTACTGATCATCCGGGTTCTGGAATGCACACCCACGTTTCGTTATTCGAAGGCGAAAAGAATGCCTTTTATGATCCAAAAGCCGAATACAACTTATCCAAAGTGGGCCGCTCATTTATTGCAGGACTTTTGCGCCATGCTCCAGAAATTACTGCAATCACAAATCAGTGGGTAAATTCCTATAAGAGATTGCAAGGCGGGGGAGAAGCGCCAGCATTTGCAAATTGGGGGCATAACAATCGAGGCGCATTAGTTCGCGTGCCGATGTACAAACCCAAAAAAGAGAATTCAACCCGTATTGAATTTCGTTCTCCAGATTCTGCGTGTAATCCATATTTGGCTTATGCCGTAATGCTTTCAGCCGGACTAAAAGGAGTTTCTGAAGGGTATGAACTTCCTGACACTTCTGAAGCTGTGGCACTTCCTGCAAACCTCAATGAAGCAATCATTGCAATGGAAGCCAGCGAGCTAGTACGTGAAACTTTGGGCGAGCATGTATTTGAATATGTCTTGCGCAATAAACGTGCCGAATGGCAGGACTACCGCCGCCAAGTCTCGGCTTATGAGTTGGATCGCTACCTGCCAATTTTGTAAAGATTAGGCTAGGATTACGTTATGAAATTACGCAGCCTCCTCCTTCGCTGCCGTGGCGGGGTCCTTTAACCGGTCCCCTCGTCGCGGGGTTTTGACGCACCGGTAAAACCCAAAACCCTCGCGAAATTAAAGGAGCAAGAAATGAATTTCCCACAGCAATCTGCAAGTCCGATGCCTTACGGGCGTTATTCCTCATTTATCCCAGTTGATCTTCCTGATCGCACATGGCCAAGTAAGAAAATGGTCAAAGCTCCACAGTGGTGCTCTGTCGATCTTCGAGACGGAAACCAAGCATTAATTGACCCAATGGACACACCTCGCAAATTGGCGATGTTTAATTTGTTGGTCAAAATGGGTTACAAAGAAATCGAAGTTGGATTTCCTAGCGCCAGTCAAACAGATTTTGATTTTGTTCGCAGGATTATCGAAGAAGATCTCATTCCTGACGACGTTATTATTCAAGTTCTGACTCAGGCTCGCGAACCCTTGATTCGTCGCACTTACGAATCCATAAAAGGTGCCAAGCAAGCAGTAGTGCATCTCTATAACTCCACCTCTGCCCTTCAACGTAGAGTGGTCTTTGGCCAAGATAAAGATGGCATCAAGAAGATTGCTACGGATGCTGCAGCTCTTTGCTTATCCCTAGTCGATAGCGTGCCCGGAACAAAGATTTCTTTTGAGTACTCACCTGAGTCATACACGGGTACCGAAATGGAATATGCGCTAGATGTGTGCAACGCAGTCAATGATGTCTGGAAGCCGACTCCAACTTGGAAGACCATCCTGAATTTGCCTGCAACTGTAGAAATGGCAACTCCAAATATTTACGCAGATTCGATTGAATGGATGTGCCGAAATCTCAATAATCGCGAGAGCGTGATTGTTTCTTTGCACCCACACAATGATCGCGGAACTGGTGTTGCAGCGGCCGAACTTGGCTACCTTGCTGGCGCAGATCGCATTGAAGGCACGCTATTTGGCAATGGTGAACGCACTGGAAATGTCTGCTTAGTAACTCTAGGCATGAACTTAGTGAGCCACGGAATTGATCCGATGATTGATTTCTCCAACATTGACGAAGTTCGCAGAACTGTTGAATATGCCAATCAATTACGCGTGCCCGAGCGCCATCCTTACGGTGGAGACCTAGTTTTCACTGCTTTTTCTGGCTCCCATCAAGATGCAATTAAAAAAGGTCTTGAACATATGGATAAGGATGCAAAAGCAGCAGGTGTTCATGTGGATTCATTTACCTGGGCAGTTCCATATTTGCCAATCGATCCAAAAGATATTGGTCGAACATACGAAGCAGTTATTCGTGTAAACAGCCAGTCTGGTAAAGGCGGAGTTGCCTACATCATGAAGAATGAACATCACTTAGATTTGCCACGCAGATTGCAAATCGAATTTAGCAAAGTTGTGCAAGCAACAACGGATGCAGAAGGCGGAGAAATTCTTCCTTCCGACATGTGGCGTATTTTTGAAGACGAATATTTGCCAACAGAGACTGCCCCATGGGGACGCTTCCGCCTTAAAGGCCTTTCGCAGACATCTGTTCTCGACGAAGATGTCTTCCTTACCGTTAATTTCTTAGATCGTGGAAAACCATTTGAGCGAAATGGACAAGGCAATGGACCTATCGCTGCATTTTGTGCAATCTTGCAAGAGTATGGCGTTGATGTGCGCGTTCTAGATTATTACGAACATGCACTCTCTTCAGGAGGAGATGCCAACGCTGCTGCTTATTTGGAATGCGCAATCGATGGCGATGTTTATTGGGGCGTTGGTATTGATCCCAACACCACAACGGCCTCGCTTAAAGCCATCGTGTCGGCGATTAACCGCGCTATTCGTTAACTCTCCCATTACGGTAGTGGCATGAGCCTCTACCGCGACCAAGGAGTTGTGTTGCGTACCCAAAAGCTCGGTGAAGCTGACCGCATTGTTACTTTATTGACCAGAGAACACGGTCGAGTTCGTGGGGTCGCAAAAGGTGTTCGGCGTACTAAATCAAAATTTGGTGCGCGCCTTGAACCAGGAAGCCATGTCGATATTCAACTCTACGTTGGCAAAACTTTTGACACCGTAACTCAAGTTGAAGCAATCATGAATTACGGGGAAGTCGTATCTCATGATTATCAAAGGTGGACCGTTGCT
>CAFAAC010000035.1_pt1 | contig 10403 bp, 10 predicted proteins | sample 7267241 | NCBI WGS metagenome assembly CAFAAC01 (sample SAMEA6813976, study PRJEB35770) | freshwater metagenome | biome: Freshwater; feature: Freshwater reservoir; material: water | place: Czech Republic | collected 2016-08-15 | depth 30m m | reverse complement strand
TCCTTTCGATAGAACGTCATATGACGTTTGGGTCTGGCCCAGAAGGTACGGAGACCCACCGACGGAGTTCAGCGTTGGCCACAGAGGCTGTGGGCAAAGCCGAGCACGGAAGATGGAACCGCTCTGGTTGTACGGCATTAGGATAACCGAACACCTGTTCGAAAGGTAGCAGGTGCCACTGACAAATATGAGCGTGTCGCAGGGGTTTATATAAGTTCGCGGCACCCAGAAATTGTTGAGATGTTGCGTCAGAAAGCGCGCCCTTATCTTTTTTCAAACTCCGTTCCTCCATCAGTGGTTGCTGGAACAATTGCAGCCCTAGACATAATCACCAGGCATCCTGGATTAGCCTGGAAGACTATGGAAAACGCCACTCTCTTCCGTAGGTTGATGGTTGAGCAGGGCTTCGATCTCATACCTGGCGAGCATCCAATTGTTCCTGTCATGTTTGCCGATGAGCACACTGCCGTGGCTATGGCTAAAGCCTTATTTGCTCGTGGAATCTACGCAGTTGCATTTTCATACCCGGTAGTTCCAATGGGCAAAGCCCGCATCCGAATTCAACTTAGCGCCACTCATACAGAAGCTGAGATTCGCAGATGCGTTGATGCCTTCGTGGCTGCGCGTTCAGCGCTTTAATTTATGGTGGTGCCTTAAGAATCATGCCCGCTCGCCTTATGAGGAACTTGCTTAAGGAGCAGTACCAATTATCTGCCCGGGATTTAAAGTCCATATACCGGGGCTTCGGCACGTCATAGTGCCTCCATAAAGTGAGGCAACTTCATCAACATTAGGACAGGTTCGTCCTGGTGCTGGAACATTTGGTGGATATGGGTCAGATTCTTGCGCGCCATTATTTGTATTTCCAATTAAACCTGGATTTCCATACTTACTAATTACTCCTAAGTTAGCAGGAGCAACGTATGGCTCCATTGGTTTTGCCCCAATCCAAGGTGATGGCGCAATTTTCAAAAGATTAGTTGGGTATTTGGATCTATTCTTTTTAGACCATGCAATCTCAGAAACAATAAATGATGACACCTTGGGGTAGAAATCCGCCATTGATACACCGAAAGCATCTTTAAATGCTTTCTGTCGACTGGGCGTACATTTGAGGTTAATAGTGACGTCACCATTGCCGCAGTCATTGATAATCTTTCCAAGCAAGTCATAGTAATTATTTACTTTCTTATACCCATATGTCGCGTAAAGATACTGACTTGCCATTGCCCCAACAACATAGTTCTCCACAGGAATATCTCCTGCCATTGCAGGATTTGATGTAATTTCTTTGCTTTTAAACCAGGCGATGAACTGGCTCGACTTCCAATTCAAGATTTGCGGCTGCGAGGAATGAAGCCTAATTGTGTCAATGAGCTGAATCCAATAGCTAGCAAATGCTTCAGTACTATTTCGTGTGGCGAAATTTGCACCGATGTAATCGGCCTGGCCTTCAATTACCCATCCAAGCATCGGAGACATATCCCCCGCCATCAAATACCTCTGGACAACATGAACAAATTCATGTGCAGTTGACTGAGTCCAAAAACCACTGCCTAAATCTTGATCATTTGGCGCATAAACAATAAAGACGGGATTGTCATTCTTATCAAAAGCTGGTGCGCCCCCGCCATAGAAACCATGCGGATACAACTTCGCCGTAGCAAGTTTTAGCTCAAGCCAATTTCCAGCGTCCCCTTCTGCGGTTAAGGTGGGCTTCATTTCATCAATAAAGAACTGAAAGTTCTCGGTGGATGCAACCCAAACCACAACTTTTTGATCGACTGGTCGAAGAGTTGAAAAGAAATTTGCACTCAGCGCCGTATCTACTTTTATTCCCTCTAGTAGTCTTACATTCATTGTTGGATCAATACGAAACTCTAAATTGGGCGTACGAGTGGGCGCATTCTTGATCTGCAGAAGAAAATCATTACGCGCTTTTACAGCAGTTTGATTGCCAAGAATTTGGAGCATCGTCTCTTTCTTGACCGCCGCTATGGCAGAAGGGATTGCGTTAAGTGTCAGCACCGTAACTGCCAAAATTATCAAGAGGCTATCTAGTCTGAACCGTCTTTCCTTTGTAACCCACATTTGACAAGACTATCGGCCTTGCCGTTTAAAGACTTGAAAAGATTGTCGCTCCTTCTGCATAAAAAGGCTCACTATTTACGGTTTATAAACATGAGGGGGTACCTATACATACAAGGGCGCTTTGGATAGAGTCTGCGCATGTTCGCCACTGGAGAATTCCTTGCCAAAAGCTAGAGAATCCGGCTTCACGCAGTGGGTTAATGAGCGTCAACTGATGTTGATTCGAGCGGCCCGAGGCATATGCTTCGATAAGCAGCTCGCCGATGATGTGCTTCAAGAAGCCCTTGCCGATGTTTTCAAACACTGGGAAAAAATTAAAGATCATGAGAACTTAGAGGCATACGCGATACGAGTGATGATTTCACGACATGCAGATATGCGTAGAAAAATTCGCCGTACGCATAACGACAGAGATCTAGGCCTTGATCAGATTGCCGAGATCGCGTCACATGCAGATGAAAGCGAAGACCTAGCACAGCGTTTACTTGTACAGAGTGCAATTAAATCTCTTTCACCCGCACAGCGTGCAGTAATGATGTTGCACTACGAGTACGGCTTTGCCCTACGTGAAGTTGCCAAAGTCTTAGATATACCGGCTGGAACAGTCGCTTCACACCTTGCAAGAGGCAAGGCGGCAGTTGCTACCTACGTGAATTTCTTACCTGAAATAATCAACACGGATAAAGCCAAGATTGCGCTCAACCAAACGCGAGCGATTGAGAATTGGGATGCGACGGGGGTGGCTCAGTGAACCAAAACATCGATCCATTAATTCGTCGCGAATTCGAACGCTTAGGACTCAACATTGTTGAAAATGAGCGCCTTGCCGAAATGATTATCTCGAAAGTTAATCGCTGCCGAAATATCTTGATTTCTTTAGGCTTAGCAGGAGTTGCTCTGGTCATTGCAATGATTACAACTATCTATGTGGTTTCAACTGATGGCGCCACAGCATCGAGTGCTTCAGGTCAGGCCTCTTCATTTGAGCAGTCGGCTGCAGCCAATGGCTCGCAAGCATTACCTCTAACAGGATATGTTGATATCGACGGATCAAACTCCGAAAAGTCCCGTGCAATCTTTACCTTTGATTTAAAAATGGGACAAATGATGCAGGAAATCACCGATAATCCGGATCCAATCCAAGGATTTGCGGGAAAAATCGAGGTCTACTTGGTGGGCAACGGGATGGAAGATCGTGTTGTTCAAACCTATGACATGAGCTCCCATACGCAGATTAATGAATTCTCTGCTCCTGTTGACGGGCAATATCGATGGGTTCTTACTTTCAATAATCCTAACTTTAAGGGTCGAGTTCGCTTTGCCTTCGTTCGTACAAACTAACTCAACCTGCTGCATAAAAACCTAGCCTCCAATCGGTGACCTATCTAATAAGCAAGAACTGGTAAGTCAGCCAAAAGGGGCCTCACGAAATGAAGAATTCAAAGCTCAAAATCACCTCTACGGTCCTGACGACTTTACTAACAGTGACCTCGCTAATTTGGAGTCCTTCGGCTTCAAGTGCGGCAATAAGCAAAGTTGCATTTGCGCATGATAGTAGTGGTGAAATTCTGCACTGGGACCCTTGTCTTGCCATAGGAATTCGTGTGAATATGAAAAATGCACCAAGTACGGCTGAAGTCACTATTAGAAACGTCATCATTGAACTTCAAAAAACAACAGGATTAACCTTGGAATATTTGGGAACTCTAAGTGATGCACCAGAAACATCAAGGGATGAATTTGGCATACCCATGGATTTCCAAACTCTCATTCAATTTAGAACTCAATCAGACGTGAATAATTCTGATGGGCAAGTTGACAAGATTAATTTCCATGTCTCCGGGAATTATATAGAAACAGCAAATCTACAGATCGATCCAACGCTCAAGAATGAGCGCAAACCCGCCTCTTTAAGACAAAAATTGCTCCACCAATTTGGGCACAGCTTCGGCCTTGTTGATAGCAAGGACAAATCGATGTTGATGTACAAATCGCTAGATTCATCTGGCGCACAAAACTTCACTGCAGTCGAACTTCAGGCACTCTCTGGCCTTGGGAAAACTCAGTGCGCTGAAAAGAAAGTTTATGGACCAGATGTTGCCCGGGATGCAAAAATTATAGACTGCTCCGTAAATAGCGATAACTACGTGGTAACCATTTCTACACCATTAATCTTTGGACGATACAAATACAAAGGATTGGAGTATGGAACTGGTGCCAGAACCGTCAACCCGATAACTTCAAAAGTAGTTATTCCTATCTCAACAACTGACACCACGGATATCGGATTGGAGAGCGCTGGATACATCGCTTTCGCAGGCTCAATATATTTGGAAGATCTACCCGAAATCAAAGCCATAGTCGCTGAGAATAACCTTACGGGCGTGTTTTCTCGTAAGGTAACGAGTCAATTTGAAGTGGTAGCGGTATCGGTTATTCCAGTACCGTTGAATGGAGAATGTCTAGACGCCGCTGTCGCCCATTTTGGAAAAATTAAACAGTTGAGCACAACCACGATTTCAGATTTATCGCAGAAGCTACCCGCAAGCGCCAAGGGATCTTATAAGGTTGTTGGAATTCCTGGATTCTACTTTTCTGGAAGTGGAGAGGTTAACTGCCCTATTGGAGCACGCTATAACTTATGGGCTAATACAAAGAACGTTGCTGACTATAAATTAATGTCCTCAACTCACTGTGGTGGACGGGTGCATGAGCTACCTTTTCCTGAGGAGTTAACTAAATGGTACTTAACAGTTTCAGATAGCAATGGCGTCCAGCAATCTATTTCTCCGGTGACAGTCCATGAGCTGACCCCAAGTGATTTCAAGATGGAAGTCACTTGGGTAGAAAATGGTTACATTACAGCCGAAGACTCAATCGACTATGAAACAGACGTGTTTGACTCCTTCAAAGGTTGCACCGTTTCAATCGAGATGCAGGACCCAAAAGGCGCGTGGAGGAAACTTTATGAAAAAACCAACACCTCTACATTTATTCTGGGTTTTGTGGACACAGAGGGCAAGAATCTTGTTTCTCGCACCTCTAACTTTCGAGTAACTGCAGTTTCCAAATCAGGTGGAAAGCTTATTTGGGTTGTGAATGGAGTGAAGGTAACCCCACAATTAGATATTGAATGGAATGTGAAACCTATAACGAAGGGTTCCGTTTCTTTCATTGTTTCGCCGCCAATGCCAACCATTGAGCTGAATTTGATTAATCATGGAGCATCACAATCAATTACACCAAAGATTGAGTTTGGGACCTTGAAGTCTAAAACCGTAAAAGGGGCTAGTATTTTTACGATATCGGACAAAGAAACTACAGGGCAGTTCTACTTATACAGTCCTGAAACGCAGACATACAAGGCATCCAGGATGACCTTCATTATAGATCGAGGGAATATTGTTTCTTGGTAACTTTGCATAAATCTTGCTTTTATTCACGGTTTAAAAGTCATGAGCGAAAACGAGTATAGAGACTTCAGAAAGATGACGCCGGCGGAGATGTTGTCATCTTTGACACCCGCCAAGGAGCCAAAGCCCGCCAAGGAGCCAAAGCCCGCCAAGGAGCCAAAGCCCGCCAAGGAGCCAAAGCCCGCCAAGGAGATCACGAACAAGAGTGAAATCTCTCGCAAGAGGACGCATGCCAAACAAAATTCAAAAAAGATATTAACTCTTAGCATTGTTGTTTTACTCATAGCTGCACTCTCTTTCGCACTTCTTTCTCATAAACCTTCTGGGCTCAAGCAGACTAATGAAGTCGTTGCTCCAGAGATTAAACCTCCTAGCAATCCTTCTCAATCGCCAGCGGAACCTACTAGAACTGCCACGCCATCAACTTCACAATCTAAACCCATGAGCAATAGCTTGAACTCCGAAGATGAAACAAACATTACAAACGCAATACTAATTTCGCTTAACAGTTGTATAAATCAAGGTATACCTGCTCCTAAGAATTGTCCGATACAAGAGAAGGCATTCCTGCACGGCGAATTTCTCGGTTGGAAACTTATCACAACGCCTACACTCAACATTATTGCATCTAAGGGTTCTACATTTGTAGCTGAAACAAAATTTAAGATTAGTGACAGAATAAAGTATGGAAACAACATCCACAATCAATCCTACTCGTTAAGTAAGCAGCTCACTATTCGGAAGGTCGGTGAGGAATACACACTCAAATGGAACTAAATCTTGTCATATATCTTTCGAAAGTACGCAAACAGTTGGGCTGGTCTGGTAGGGGTATCTGCATAAGATCTGAGAATCCCGGTAAGTGCGAGATACCAGAGAGCCGTGCCTCCCAAGAATTGCCAACCTCTGTCAACGCTTAATCCCGCTGCACACAATGCAATTAAAAGAAATCGGTCGAATACCCCGAACTTTTTCCACGTCTTGCGCCATTTTATGAAATAAATCATCAGTAAGGTGGCAGAAGCAGACGGCAGAACAACCGTAAAGAGAAATCTGACCGATGATCCAAAATAATTACCCTGTGAAAGCAACCGAGATGCAAAAAATACCGGAAACATGACTACGATATTGGCAATATAGTCAGAAAGCATAAACTCATCAAAAATCGAAGGGTTAAACCACTCGCTATAATGAAATGAAAATCTTCGATAATGTAATGCGAAATACTTTGAAGAGGGGGAAGTTGTTCCATTTCTGAATGCTGCGACCTCGTCCTTAAAAGAGGCCTGTTTGTAATTCTTGACCAGGATGCGATGGAATGCTTCACCCAATGTAAAACTGGGTAAATGTGAAGTCGTATTAAAAGGCTCATCGTTCATTGTGGGTTTTTGAGGTTCCCTCAATAAAGTCCCACGATCGTATTCCTGGCGTTTCTGAGTATCCATTAGAAGCTGATACGCCTGTGTGAATTGATCAAAGATCTGTGCATCTCCCCCTCGATCAGGATGTGCTTTCTTTGCTAAGGTCCTGTAAGCCTGCCTTATTTCTCTTTCATCAGACGCTACGTTGACCCCTAATAATTTGTATGGATTGCTGTTCATCAAACTAAATTACAAACATCTCACGTATATTACTGGGAGCATGTCTGAGAAAATTATAGAGTTCTGAGATTAGAGTGATAGCAAAATCCGCAAGTGATTGCTTTACATAAAGTCTGTATATATTTCTTTCGCCTAGATAAAGCAGGACAATTACACCTACAATTAGACTGTAAATTATTGCAATAATTTCGTTTTTGTAAGCGGCGGAAAATAGCGCGTGCGATAAGTAAACAGAGGCAACTGTTGGTGGTATTGCAACAATCAAACCAGCAACATTGATTTGGAAAACCCTAATTTTTGCCAACCAATTTTCCTTCGCATCAGAAAAATTCGGGAGGACGAATTGAGAAATATGAATCCTTCCAATTTTCACACCTAGGATAAATAACACAGGGGCCCATACTGGACGGGCATTAGAAAGCGATAAAGGGAGGAGAAAAACAGAGATGGTTGAAATCAGCGAGATTATTCTTATCCCTTTCTCCTTCTTGCGTTGCGCTTCAGCGGCTTCACGCATTGGTCGCTCTGCCTCCCACTTTTCAGCAGCAATTCGCTCCTCTTCCACCCTTTGGGCCTCTTCACGGGCCAAATGTGCTCGCCGCTCGGCCTCTTCACGGGCCAAGCGTGCCTGTAATTCTGCATGAGCTTTCTCTGCCGCTTCCTTCGCGGCTTTTTTGCTCTTTTCTAATAAGGCTATATTCTTTTTTGAATTTAGGACATCTTGAACATGTTTCAACAGATCAAATGTGGTCAAATTAATTGCTTTCAAGAGTGGATCATCAGGTGAAAAGAGTTCACCTAGGCTTGCAACATGAGTAAGAAATTGAGCTCGATTCCATTCATCTCGCATTCTACTTAGGTCTACTTCACCCAAAGAATCAGAGATTTTGCAGTCAAATTCTAGATATTCCGCAAAGATCGCTGGAATTTCTTCGGGCCTGAATCCAGGATCTTTACCAATCGCTTGGTAATACGCTATCCGTGAAATTGCATATTTCCAAGCAGATTCAAGGCTCGGATTTTTATTCCAAGCTTTATCTGCAGAGTCCAATTCTACTTTGGCACCGGCAACAATGAGTTCTTGCTCCTGAATCCGCTTGGCGGTATTCAATTTTTCTTTCTCTAACCTGATTTGCTCTTCATGCCGCTCTTGTTGTTCTTCATGCCGTTCTTGCCGACGCTCTTCCATCTCCTCTTCGTGCTGTTTTCGTTCTCTTTCAATTCTGTCAGCTCTGTCAGCTGCATCTCTTGCCAGTTTTTCATCACTTCGAATTTGGCTCTGAGTTGCTTCACGGTTTGCCTTAGCATTCCGCTCACTTTGATCGGCAATTCGTCGGTTTTCCTTTTGTTGATTTTCCAGCAATGCATTGTTCGTGCATAATGCACAAGCCGAATCAAAGAATCCCGTATTATGTGCGCAACCCATGTACTCCCCCTATTTAGTATTCATTTTTGGCTGAGTCTTCATTTTTATTTCTTTGCTTAGTCTCATATCTTCGGGTGAAGGAGCGAAGGATTTCCGAAAGTATTGGATGCAATGTCAGTCGATAGATTGCCGCTATCTTGAGAAGCTGGGTGAGTGACTTGCTCAAAATATGGAAGATGATGGAAATCGAGCCTCGAACCACCGTAATCATGAATTTGGCCAGGCCATTCACCCAGCGCATATAGTCCTTCATGGCATGTTCACCGCTACGCGACGCCTGTTTTATGCAGCTAGACGGTAAAAAAGGTTAAATAGCGCAGTTGCTTGAAAAGGGTGAGTTGCTGTGAAGTCAGTGACCCGAAGTCTGCAAAATGAGCTTCGCAATCAAATCTGGTTGATCCCACATAGGTGCGTGACCACAGTTATCAATGACAAGCCAGGCAGTATGGGCCGGTGCTAACGAGCGCTCCTGTGAGATTGGGTATGGCAGCGTGTTATCGCTATCGCCAAAGAGAATTGTTACAGGTACTGATTCCGGAACATGTGCCTCGAAGCGTCGGGTAAGCATTCCATCCCAGGCCGGAAAATATCCGCTGCAGGTAGCCATCGCAACACTGGCATCGAGGCAGGTTTCATAACTGAGCTCTTGCCACTTGGGACTTACTTTCGAGAATCCAATCGAGCGCATCACTTGCGACTTCAGGCCAACTTTAAGAAATGGTTTCAAGGCTTTAGCCAAATAATATGATCGGGCCTCACTTGGCAATCGTCCAGAGGCTGGCTCTAACCACAGGCCAGCGGGTGCAAGTCCGGTAAGACTCATAATGCGATCTGGCTGATCGGCCGCCATTTCAAGTGCAATCCAACCACCTAACGAGTTGCCGACAACATGAAAACTATCGATTCCATACTCGTCGCTGATATTTTCAAATATTGCACTACCAAGAGCCTTTGGCTCCATTTCCTGGCCAGACTTATAAGGGCTTTTACCGTGTCCCGGTAAATCTATAGAGATAACGCGAAAAGAGTTTGAGAGCGCAGAAACAACTGGTTTAAAGGCGGTTGCCGCAGAGCCAAGTCCATGAATTAAAACTAATGGCGGATACGCAGAATTTGTTTCAGTCAGAGTTGAATGTAGCTTCATAATCAATACTTATATTTCTCTGTCTCTTTAGGATGCTCTTTGCAGACAGCCTTCCATACTTCATCGGGTTCGTACCCGTGGGCTAACGCCTCATTAACACTTCGGCTTCCGAGTTCTGAGATGGCTATATCTACTGGAAAGTGCGAACCAACGCCAAATGAGAGCGTAAGGCGCTCACGCAAATCAGATATTCGCACGGGAGATTAATAGTTCAGCTTGCAAGCGTGAATCTTGAGGTGTTAAAGGTTGTAGCACCTGACCCACTAACCAACGAAGTGCGCAATCGGCTAATACTTGACTTCCGGTAATCACAGCTAACGCATCGGAAATGTTGGCCCATAACGGAGAATTCGTCGCAGCCAGAGCTAAAGTCAGTGGTGCTGGATCATGTGTTCGCATGTGTGCAAGTGCGGAATCGGTAGAGATTTGAATTGAAAGTAGCTCTAAGGCATCAATTGCATTCGGTGCGCTCTGTGCAATTGCAATCAAGCGTGCGCACTCAGATTCGCAAAGGGCGGCAATGACACTATCTTTATCGCGATAGTGGTTGTACAACGTTGCACGAGAGACTTCGGATGTGTCGGCGATGTCAATCATGGACATCTTGGCAAGACCAACGGTTGCAATAAGGTTTTTTGTGCCAGTTAGAATCGCACTCTGTGTGCGGCGGTGCGTGTTTGCTTGTGGTGCGTACTTATTAAGCGGCATCGACAACGGTAAGAGTTACG
>CAFAAC010000014.1_pt1 | contig 17613 bp, 15 predicted proteins | sample 7267241 | NCBI WGS metagenome assembly CAFAAC01 (sample SAMEA6813976, study PRJEB35770) | freshwater metagenome | biome: Freshwater; feature: Freshwater reservoir; material: water | place: Czech Republic | collected 2016-08-15 | depth 30m m | reverse complement strand
TTGCCGGCTTTCCACAGTGATTGGTGAACGTGCATACCTGAACCATTGTCACCAAAGAGTGGCTTTGGCATAAATGTTGCTGTTTTGCCACCTTGCCATGCAGTGTTCTTGATGATGTATTTAAACTTCATCAAATCATCTCCGGCTTGCAAAATGTCACTGAAGCGATAGTTAATTTCCATCTGTCCTGCAGTGCCCACTTCATGGTGAGAGCGCTCTACAAGTAGGCCAGATTTTCCGAGATTCATTACCATTTCGTCGCGAAGGTCTGCATACTGATCTGTTGGCGAAACAGGGAAGTATCCACCTTTTACGCGAGTGCGGTATCCGCGGTTTGGAGTTCCGTCGGCATCTTTTTCAATTCCTGTATTCCAGGCACCTTCGTATGAATCGATGTGGTGGAATGCTTCATTGATTCCTGTAGAGAAACGAACTGCATCGAAAACATAAAACTCAGCTTCGGGTGCGAAGAATGCTGTGTCGGCAATTCCTGTCGAGCGCATGTAGTCAACAGCTTTTGCAACAATCCCACGAGGATCACGGCTGTATGGTGTGTTATCGATTGGGTTATGGACTGAGAAGTTAATGATAAGAGTTTTTTCTTTACGGAATGGATCGATGAAAGCTGAACCAGGAACTGGTAACAACTTCATATCTGATTCGTGAATCGCTTGGAAACCGCGAATAGATGAACCATCGAACATCAGGCCTTCAGTGAATACCGCTTCGTCGAACGACTCAACAGGAACGTTGAAGTGATGTTGGATACCAGGTAGATCAATGAAGCGGACGTCGACTAACTTGACGTTTTCTTTTTTAATGTATGCGAAAATTTCTGCTGAGTTCTTAAACATTTTTCTCCCATTGCCAGATGACGCCCGCGATGTGCGGAACCCCTAGTGGCTCGCCATTGAGCTTTAAACCGTTGGCGATAGCGTACGAGTTAGAGGCACAAAAATGGAAACTGGCGTGTTACGGCTATGTTAAGAATTCTTGTTCGGCACTGCGATACACGAGGGATTAGGCTGAGCACATGAATTTCACCAGGGTTAGCCTCGGAAGGCGCCTATGTGCCCTCATGGTCGACTGGCTGATGTGTTACGCGATCATTACTGCAAGCGTCGGGGGATTAGGTTCCATGAGCTCCCTCGACGGGTTTGCAGTACTTGCGCTATTTTTCTTCGAGGTATTCGCGTTAGTGTCGATGACTGGCGCCTCCGCTGGGCAACGAATCGTGGGAATATCTGTTATTCGATTTAACGATGGTGGAGCTCCACGCATTGGGCAGGTTTTTATCCGAACTTTACTTCTATGTTTAGTTGTAACAGCTGTGACGTTTGATGAGAACGGACGCGGATTACACGAACGATTAAGCGGAACAGTCCTTACAAAACGAGGAAAAATTAACGCTTAGGTATCTTCACACCTTTAGGCATTGGGCCTTTGGGAATTGGCATTGATAATCCTCCCACTGCTTTAAGTCGGTTTCGTACTTCGCGCATTTGACTCGTGCTGAGTTTCTTTGGAAGTTTGCGCATTTTTTTCTGAAGATCGCGAAGTGCCACTTGTCCTTGCGCGTCACCAACAATAAATTCTGTAATAGGAACCCCTGGAGCAAATCGTTCAGTTTTTCTGCGTTCATCAACGAGTAATCCCCGGGCTCCCGGACCACCTTCTGCGACAAGAACGATTCCTGGTCTGCCAACTGATCGGTGAACCATCTCTTGATTGCGTGTGACCGCAACGGCAGGAGTTGTTACCCATCCTTTTCGTATCGCCATAAGGACGCTAGCACCAGCACCAATTTGACCTTCAATAGATTGATAAGCGGCGCTGCCTGCAATGCGAGTAAAGAAGAAAAGCGAAGCAAAAACAGCGATGATCGCACCAACGAAAGCTGCATAAATTGGTTGACCTGCAAAGGTACCGATGAGAATTGCGATTCCCCAGACAAGCACAAAGATTCCCGCAAGTGCGGCACCAATCCAAGGTTTTACACTTTTAGTTATTGAATACGCTTCGCGAATTGTTTTGAAGCGCTTCTCTTTTGGCACGCCAGGGGTTTTGTTTTTCTTCTTGAACATGGGCGTTAGTTTAGTGGGGCAGGTGCGGTACCACCAAGACGCAATGGCGCCCATCGTTGGCCCACGTGGCTATCTGGGTACTGGCTTTGAGCGTCGTAGAGCATCTGTGTCATTACTTGTCGCAATTTCACTTCGGCCGAAGCAACGTCATCGGTTTTTTCAAATATCAGTGGCGTTCCCACGATGATTGTTATAGGGATGTGATTTCGTCCTAGATTCTTTTTGACGCCTTTCGTCCACACTCTTTGTGAACCCCAAATAATTGTTGGAATGATGGGCACGCCAGCACCGGTAGCAAGCCTAACCACTCCTGTTTTTAGCTCTTTGATTTCAAAACTTTTTGAAATTGTTGCTTCTGGGAAAATTCCAACTATTTCCCCAGCCCGAAGAGCGCGAAGAGCCACAACAAAGGAAGCTGATCCACTGGAGCGATCTACATTTATATGATGCATTCCACGCATCAATGCACCGGCAATTTTATTATCAAATATTTCCTTTTTCGCCATAAAGCGAACATAACGTTTTGCAGGCACAACAGCGGTGCCAGCTAGGGCAAAATCCAAGTAACCAATGTGATTAATGGCCATGATTGCGCCGCCTTGCCGTGGAATATTTTCACTGCCGGTGATCGTTAATTTAAGTCCTAAGTATCGCCAGAAAGTTTTCGCAAGAACAATGACTGGCGGGTAAACAAAATCAGCCACGCGTTGCCCCGCGGATGGATTTTGCATCCATGGCTTGTTTATATAGTCGGCCAGCTCTGTAACTGGATCTGACAAGTGGTCCGCTCATGACGCCAAGAAAACCGATGGCAGTTGCTTCATCGGCAAGTTCAACAAACTCTTGAGGTTTTACCCAACGCTCCACGGGGTGATGCTTATTTGTTGGTCGTAAATATTGTGTGATGGTGATGAGATCGCAACCCGCGCTATGCAAATCGGTGAGTGCTTGACTTACTTCTTCACGAGTTTCACCTAAGCCTAAAATAAGATTTGATTTTGTAATTAAGCCGAAATCACGTGCCATAGAGATAACGGCTAACGAGCGCTCATAAGTGAAGGCGGGACGGATTCTTTTGAATATTCGGGGGACAGTTTCGACGTTATGTGCAAAGACTTCAGGACGGGTTTCAAATACTTGGTTAAGAAGATGGGCATGCCCACTGAAATCTGGTGCCAACATTTCAACACCGGTATTTGGATTGAGCTCGTGAACTTTTCTAATGGTCTCTGCGTAAAGCCATGCACCTTCATCTTCTAGATCGTCCCGCGCTACTCCTGTAATCGTTGCATAGCGCAAATCCATTGTCTTGATAGATTCAGCAACTCGTCGTGGTTCATCTCGATCGAGCGGTTCTGGTTTGCCGGTATCAATATTGCAAAAATCGCAACGGCGCGTGCACGCTTCTCCGCCAATAAGAAAAGTAGCCTCTCGGTCTTCCCAGCATTCGAAGATATTGGGACATGCAGCTTCTTGGCAAACAGTATGCAGACCTTCTGATTTAACTAATGATCGCAGTTGTGTGTATTCGGGACCCATCACTGCACGAGTTTTTATCCACTCGGGTTTTCTTTCGATAGGGGTTTCGGCATTGCGCGCTTCTACGCGTAGCAGTTTGCGACCTTCAGGAGCGATTGTCATGCGCTTACCCTTTGGAGTGCAAGGAGGATGTGATGTTCGATAACAGGCGCAATTTCTTGCACAGTGATGTCGCGACCAAGTTCGCGTGAAAGGGATGTCACTTCAACATCGGCTATACCGCAAGGAACTATTCGGTCAAACCACGATAGATCAGGGTTTATGTTGATTGCAAAACCATGCATGGTAATTCCTTTAGCAAAACGAATTCCAATTGCTGCAATTTTTCGGTCACCGTGTTCGTCTCTCACCCACACTCCAGACCTCTCGCAATAGCGTTCTGTTTTCAATCCAAATTCGGCGCAAGCATCGATGAGAGCGCTTTCGATTTCACGCACAAAACCAACTACATCGTGACGTTTGGCCAATCGAACAATCGGATAGCCAACTAGTTGTCCGAGTCCGTGCCACGTGATTTTTCCACCACGATCAACATCGATAACAGGGGTTCCATCGGTTGGTCGCTCGAAATCTTGTGTGCGGCGGCCGGCCGTAAAAACGGAGTTGTGTTGGAGAAGGATTAAATGATTCGGAGCCTGATGTAAAGCAATGTCTGCATGAATTTTCCGTTGCATATCTAACGCGGATTGGTAATCCATCACGCCTGCGTGGGTGACGGAAATTACCGCAGTGGAGGTAGGCGCTAAAAGTGGCACTCCCATAGCCTAAAGGTAGAATTGCCATATCAGCTCCACGGGATCGGCTCTCTAGCTCCGCCCGGCGGACAATCAGAAAGGTCCTCCTTCATGGCTCAAATCTCGGCAGATGTTCCTGTGGCAAAAACCAGAAAACCCAACCGTCGACGATTCTGGGCTGCCATTGTTGTGATTTTTATTTGGTTCGGTGCGAGCGGAGTCTTTGGTCCACTGTTCGGCAAACTCACAACTGTCCAAGAAAACGATAATTCCGCATTTTTGCCAGATAGTGCCGAATCAACGAAAGCCTCAAAAATTATTGCGAATTTTTCTAAAGATGCGAACACTCAAATCCCAACACTCGTGCTTTTTGAAGGGTCAGTCACTCCAGAGAAGATTGCTTCGATTAACGCACACCTTCAAACTCTTCCGAGCAAGCACATTCAATATTTAAGCGAATATAAAGGGACTCTTGATTCTGGGGTTCCAATGTCTGATTATTTTGTACCTGGGCAACCACTATTTGCTTTCCCATCACAAGATGGAAAGGCGCTATTAATCAATCTACCTGTTACGGCAGATGTAGCCGGCGCACAGCTTGGAAATGATAAGCCCGTGCTAACTGCGATGATAAAAACTATTAGAGCTGATATGAGCGCATGGGCATCTAGTAACGGATTTGTGAGTCACGTAACTGGCATCGGTGCACTTTTTAGCGATCTCTTTGGAGCGTTTGGGGGAATCGACTCATCTCTTCTACTTGTCACTCTCGGCGTCGTGTCATTTATTCTCATCTTGGTTTATAGGTCGCCCATTCTTTGGGTGCTCCCGCTAATTTCTGCAGTTTTTGCACTCTCAACTGCTGGGGGCATTATCTATATTCTTGCCAAGAACAATGTCATCAAACTCAATGGACAGTCCCAAGGAATTCTTTCAGTTTTGGTACTAGGAGCAGCAACCGATTATGCGCTGCTATTAATTGCTAGATACCGAGAAGAGTTGCACCATCACGCTTCTCGTTTTGATGCGATGAAAGCTGCCTATAAAGGAATTTTTGAACCCATCTTGGCATCGGGTTCGACAGTTGCAATAAGTTTGTTAGTTCTACTGCTCAGCGATCTAGGCAGTAACCGTGGCCTGGGTCCTATTGGGGCAATAGGAATCGGTGCGGCAATGGTTACTATTTTGACACTCTTACCAGCGTTGTTGGTTGTCTTCGGTCGTTGGATCTTTTGGCCACGCATTCCTCGGTTCGATGACCGCGATGCGAATTTGCATGGACTCTGGTCAAAAGTGGGGGGAGCAGTTTCACGTCGTCCACGTCGCATGTGGATCGCGACTGCTGCCGGACTACTAATTCTTGCAGGATTTGCAACAACGCTACAAGCTAATGGGCTTTCAACTTCGCAATCATTTACAACTCGTCCTGAATCGGTAGTGGGTCAAGAACTTTTGCTCAAGCATTTTGCTGGAGGGCAAGGTCAACCTACTGAAGTGGTGGTAAAAGAAAGTGATGTCGATGCTGTGACTCAAGCACTCTTGAGCGTTAAAGGTGTTGCCAGTGTTGATCCGTTGCGCGTAGAGATCGCTGTCCCTGGGCGCCCACTACCCGCTGTAAAAGTAGTTGACGGTTTAGTAGTTCTCAATGCAACACTAGTCGAAGCGCCGGATTCAGTTGGTGCTAGGCAACTAGTCCCAGACATACGTGCAGCAGTGCATGCTGTGGATCCAACAATTCTAGTGGGTGGTGGAAGCGCAGTTTCTTATGATGTAGACCAAGCATCGCGTCACGATAATCGCCTTATTATTCCGGTTGTTCTCATACTCATCGGAATAATTCTTTCGCTGCTTTTGCGTTCCATATTGTCTGCGGCGATATTGTTGGTGACAGTAGTGCTGTCCTACTTAGCAACATTGGGTGTTTGCCAACTTGTCTTCCATAATATTTTCCACTTCCCGGGTGCAGATACGTCATTCCCGCTTTTTGCATTTGTATTCCTTGTGGCGCTGGGTATTGACTACAACATTTTCTTAATGACCCGCGTGAGAGAAGAAAGTGCGAAAATTGGCACACGCGCTGGTGTTATCAAGGGATTGACTGTTACCGGTGGAGTGATTACTTCCGCAGGTATTGTTCTTGCCGCAACTTTCGCAGTCCTTGGAATTTTGCCTCTTGTGTTCTTGGCCGAGCTTGGTTTCGCTGTTGGGTTCGGAGTTCTGCTTGACACAATTATTGTGAGATCACTGCTAGTTCCAGCATTAGTTCATGACATAGGCGGAAAGATTTGGTGGCCTTCAAAGCTTCAGAGTAAATAAACTCAACTCTGAGAATCAACGAGGGCGCTAATTGCGCCACCCAAATGTGGGTAATCGAAAGTAAAGCCCGAGGATAGAAGTGCCTCGGGTAATACTTTCTTTGAACCGAGCATCTCGTCTGAAAAACCACCAAATGCGATTTTCAGGGCGATAGATGGAACTGGGAAAAGTGCGGGCCTATGCATCGCACGAGCGAGTGCCGCAGTGAATTCTTGGTTTGTTGATGGGTTTGGAGTTGTCAAATTAATGGGGCCTGAAATGGGATTTTGCATAGAGTAAGCAATCGCGCGAACAACATCATGAAGAGTTATCCATGACCACCACTGTTTACCTGAGCCAAGTTTTCCACCTAAACCGAATCTGAATAATGGAATCATTTTCCCCAAGGCTCCACCAGTTGGATCCAAAACTAATCCAGTGCGCAATTTCACTGTGCGGACATCTCCGGCAAGATCTGCAGCGGCTTCCCATTCTCTGCACACGGCTGCGAGAAAATCATCTCCCGCACGATCATTTTCAGAAACCGCACGATTGCCAGTTTCTCCGTACCAACCCATAGCGCTTGCGGATATGAATACTTTTGGTTTAACTGTTGCTACAGCTTTAGCAATAGTTGTCGTGCCTAGAAGCCTTGAATTAAGAATTTCTGCTCGATATCTTTTTGTCCATCGCTTATCTCCGACACCAGCTCCTGCTAAATGAATAACTGCATCTACGCCTTCGAGAGATGCTAAGTCCACTGTTCCAGTTTTAGGATCCCAAGAAATTTCATCAGGAGCGACAGCTGAGCGACGAACCAATTTTTGTACGGTATGCCCTTCAGATTTTAAATGCGAGACGAGCGCTCCACCGATGAGACCAGATGCACCAGTGATTGCAACGCGTTGTATTGGCATTACAGTCCTAAGTCCGCTTCGAACGCACCGATCTCGAGGCGATCTTTAAGAGTAACTAAGAAGCGAGCAGCATCTGCGCCATCAACAACACGGTGATCGTAGGAGAGCGCTAAATACACCATCGAGCGAATTGCAATTGTTTCTCCACCGTCTGCGCCTTTAACAACCATAGGTCGTTTAACGATTGAACCCAGTCCTAAAATTGCGACTTGTGGTTGATTGATGATGGGAGTATCGAACAGCGCACCACGACTTCCGGTATTTGTTAAGGTGAAAGTTCCTCCACCTAATTCATCAGGAGTGACTTTGTTATCGCGTGTGCGAGCAGCTAAATCTGCGATCTTGCGAGCAAATCCGCCCATGTTGAGATCTCCAGCATCACGAATCACTGGAACCAACAAGCCGCGTTCTGTATCTACGGCAATGCCTAAATGCTCAGCCGAATGATAAGTAATTTGGTCACCTTCAACAGATGAATTCACTACAGGATGCTGTTTGAGTGCTTCACAAACTGCAACTGTGAAAAATGGTAAGAAGGAGAGCTTGACGCCTTCGCGAGCTTCGAAATTTGATTTAGCTTGGTCACGAAGTCGAGCAATTTTTGTAACGTCAACTTCAACAACCGTTGTGAGTTGCGCGCTGACGTGGAGTGATTCGACCATGCGAGCGGCAATAACTTTGCGAAGTCGCGACATAGTTACTGTTTGTCCGCGCAATGGTGAAGCGGCAACAGGGGCTGCAGAACGAGCGGCTGGCGCTGCAGGTGTTGCTTGTGATGCGGGTGTAGCAGCGGGTTTGGCTAGTGCTTCGATATCTTCCTTGCGAATTCGCCCACCAACGCCAGTGCCAGTTACTTGACTGAGGTTTACGCCAAGTTCTGAAGCAAGCTTTCGGACAATGGGAGTTACATAAGCAGAATCTGATTGTGATGAAGTAGCAGGTACGGCAGCGACTACTGGAGCAGCAACTACTGGAGCAGCAACTACTGGAGCAGCAACCACTGGTGCAGCGACCACTGGAGCAACAGGTGCCCCGACTACTGGTGCAGCGACTACTGGTGCAGCGACTACTGGTGCAGCGACTACTGGTGCAGGAGTTGAAGCAGCGGCACCATCGGCAATGATTGCTAATTCCGCACCAACTGGAACTACTTGATCTACTGCAACAACAATTTTTTGAAGTGTTCCCGCAACAGGGGAAGGAATTTCTGTATCAACCTTGTCGGTTGAAACTTCTAGGAGTGGTTCGTCGACGGCAACGTGGTCGCCTTCAGCTTTGAGCCAACGTGTAACAGTTCCCTCGGTGACGCTTTCTCCAAGGGCGGGCATCGTTACTGAAAAAGTCATTACTTATCTCCTTTAGGAAGTGCAGTGGTAATTCTAAGTGCTATTTCAACCATGTGCATGTAGCGGTTTTCCAGCGAGAGCCATGTGGGCCTCGCCCATAGCTTCGGACAGGGTTGGGTGAGCGTGAATCAGTGGTGCAACATCGGACGCACTTGCTTCCCAATTGTAAATTAATTGCGCCTCGGCAAGCAGTTCGCCAACGCGCGCACCTACCATGTGAATACCAAGAACCGGTCCATTTTTTTCTGCAACCAACTTTATGGACCCTGCAGTTCCTAGGATCTGTGCTTTGCCGTTTCCAGCTAAATCGTAATTTAATTCGACGACATCGTGCCCGCGCTCTTTAGCAACAGTAGTTGTCAATCCAACTGATGCAACTTCTGGATCCGAGTATGTAACCCGAGGGACGCCATCGTAATTAATTGGTCGTGGATTCAATCCAGCAATTTCTTCGGCAACAAGAATTCCTTCGCCAAAGCCAACATGCGCGAGTTGAAGAGTGGGAATTAGATCTCCAACTGCCCAAATTCCTGGAACCGATGTTCGACATTTATTATCAACGGTTACGTAACCACGATCCATAGCAATGCCTTGTTCTTCATATCCCAAGTTGGCAGATACAGGGCCACGGCCAACTGCGACGAGAAGAACATCTGCTGTAAATTCTTTACCATTTTCGAGTGTAACTGTCACAGAATCTGGAGACACCTTTGCGCTCTTAAATCTGTCGCCAAGTTCAAAGTTGATACCGCGCTTACGGAAAGCTCTCTCCAACAATTTGCTTGAGGATTCATCTTCGAGCGCAACTAGGTGAGGTAAGCCTTCGATAATTGTTACTTCGGCACCGAAAGATTTCCAGACTGATGCGAATTCGCAACCAATAACTCCACCACCTAGAACAATGACGCTCTTTGGTACGTAATCCAATCCGGTGGCGTGGTCGCTGGTGATAATTCTTTTTCCGTCAATTTCCAGGCCGGGCAAAGAGCGGGCATAAGAGCCTGTTGCGAGAACAATGTTCTTTCCTACATATTTCTCGCCATTTACTTCGACCGTATTCTTGGAAACTAATTTGCCATGTCCGGCAACAAATGTGATTCCACGCGATTTAACAAGTCCTTGTAATCCCTTGAAAAGTTTGCCTACAACGCCATCTTTATAAGTGTTAACAGCTGGCATATCCATGGAAAGAAATTGGGCATTGACGCCGTAGTGGCTAGCGTCGCGTGAATTGTCGGCAATCTCGCCTGCATGCAGCAGCGCCTTTGTTGGGATGCAACCACGGTGTAAACAGGTGCCTCCGAGTTTGTCAGATTCAATAAGAACAACTGACTTGCCCAATTGCGCACTGCGCAATGCGCAGGCGTAACCGCCACTTCCTCCGCCTAAAATTACGAGATCAAATTCAGCCACGTTAAACCTTTCTTCTCTAGGTACCTATCTTGCCAGCCTTGCGACTTTTCTAAATATCCTTCACGAGCCTTCTCTTTGTTGTTTAACTCACAGCTTCTTGCGCCAAGGTAATAAGAGACCTTAAAGCGATACCAGTTCCACCTACTGGGGTATATCCGTGGGCTACACCCTCGTTATATGCAGGACCAGCGATATCCAAATGCAACCAAGGCAACTCTGCCGGGATGAAATCTTTGAGAAAAAGTCCCGCCACTAACATTCCGCCCATTCGTTCACCGATATTTGCAAGATCAGCGACTGGTGAATCGAGTGAAGCCCTGAGTTCTTCAGGTAATGGCATCGGCCAGAATGCTTCTCCACTTATTTCGGTTGCTTCAAGAAACTCTGAGCGAAAATTCTCATCATTTGTCATGACCGCACTTGTCCGAGTTCCTAGAGCAACTACTTGAGCACCCGTTAGAGTCGCGACATCGACGATTCCATCGAGTTTTAAACTTCCCTTATTGCCAATTTCAATTGCTTTAACAAGTGCATCTGCAAGAACTAAACGTCCTTCAGCATCGGGATTCAGTACTTCTACAGTTTTTCCACCGTAAATAGTAATAATGTCACTTGGTCGAGTGGCCGTATCGCTCACCATATTTTCTGCAAGAGGTGCCCAAGCATCTATTGCAATAGGCAATTTGAGGGTTGCTATTGCCATCACCGCAGCGCATACAGCTGCAGCACCGCTCATATCCGACTTCATGGCTTCCATACCTAGCGCTGGCTTAAGAGCTAATCCACCGGAATCGAAAGTGATTCCTTTTCCGACATACGCAAACTTTTTCTTGGTTTTTTTAGCAGCTCCAGTTGGAGAATATGAGATATGGATTAAGCGTGGGGGATTGGCTGATCCTTGGCCTACAGCAGTTATTCCACCGAATCCTTGGGTACGTAATTGTTTTTCATCCCAAATCGAAACCTTCAGTCCAGCTTTTGCGCCACCCGCAACTGCAACAGCCTTACCGATAATGTCAACGAAAGTGCGGGGAGTTAAATGACTCGGTGGCATATTGATGAGGTCGCGAACAAGTGTTGTGTATTGGCCAACAATCATTGCCCGCTCTGCAATTTCCTTCGATTTTGGCTTGCGCGCAAGTGAGGAGTGGACAGTTATATGTTCAATTGCAGATTTCTGATCGTTTTTACTCGTGCCTCTAAATTCATTGAAGAGATATGTACCAAGTGTTGCACCTTCGGCGATTGCACTTATTGATTCACGATCTGGGGTGGGTAGTGAAAAGGCAACACTGTCGTTACCCGCGAGGGCGCGCGATGCGGCGCCAGCTGCTCGGCGTAAAAGTTCTGGGGAATATTTTTTCGATTCCGCACCCAGGCTTGTAAATACCATGAGTCGTGTTGTCGTTCCAGGAACTTTTAAAACTTCATCATGCTTTCCTGTTGCGCCTAAGTCGGCAAGGGCCTGGGCTAAGGATTTTTCGTCGAGACGTAAATCTCCAGATTCAATGACGAATGCGCCATTTTTCTTTATTGCGAAACCGACAACCAATACTTCGTCGCTTACTGCTCCATCGTGCAATTCAATCTTTGGCAAAGTTGTCTCCTAATACCGAATTTCGCGTGCCGTATTTCCTACCAGCACGACAGCCTAGGCGATAGGTTGGGAGACATGAAATGCTCCCCGCTCCACCAGCGTCACGTTGAGGCTCACGCCAAAATGGCCGATTTTGGGGGATGGCTGATGCCTATCGACTACCCAGAGACGGGCACATTGGTTGAGCATGCATCGGTGAGAGAACGTGTCGGACTTTTCGACGTGTCCCATCTCGGCAAAGCATCCGTTAAGGGAGTTGGTGCAACAGCTTTTCTTAATCAAAGTTTTACTAACGACCTGCTTCGAATTATCGATGGACAAGCGCAGTACACAATGATGTGTGATTCAAAAGGTGGAGTGATCGATGATCTTATTGTTTACCGACATTCTGCAGAACATTATTTCTTAGTCCCTAATGCTTCGAATACGAGCGCTGTCGTTGATGAACTTATCAAGAACGCTCCTGCTGGCATTGAAATAGTCAATCAGCACGAACGCTATGGAGTCCTGGCGCTACAAGGCCCACAAACTCTCAAGGTGTTACAGAGTTTGGGTATCGACATAGCTCTGAACTATATGAGTTTTACAACCACCACGATTGCAGGGCTAGAAGTAATTTTGTGCCGTACTGGATATACGGGTGAGTTTGGGGTTGAAATCCTTCCTCACTGGAACGATGCAGAAAAGATTTGGGATGCACTCGTTGAAGCGATGAAACCATTCGACGGATCCATATGCGGATTAGGCGCCAGAGATACGTTAAGAACTGAGATGGGTTACCCACTTCACGGCCACGAATTATCTTTATCCATAACTCCGGTTCAAGCTAGTGCAAATTGGGCGGTTGGCTGGAAGAAAGAAGATTTTACCGGAGCAAAAGTTTTACGGAAAGAAAGAGAAATTGGTGCACCCAGAATTTTGCGCGCTCTACTTTGCACAGGTAGAGGAATACCGCGCGCGGGTATGGATATTAAGAATTCACAAGGTGACGTGATTGGCGTCATAACGAGTGGGACATTTTCACCAACCCTCAAGATGGGTATCGCCCTTGCACTTATCAAGCCCGTCATTAATTTGGGCGACACTGTAGTAATCGATGTGCGGGGAAAGGACTGCACAGCGCAAGTTATATCTGCCCCGTTTGTGCCTTCACACGTTCGATAGTTCTGCCCGCCAAGTCACCAAATTCAATAGGAGCGACAAATGCGGCTTTTCTATGCGCTCTTCGGAGGGTAAATAAAATAGCCGGTCCGGCAATGATGGTGAGTGCTGATGTGAATATTGCGCGAGGTACATCCCATGCCATCGACGATGTGAAATGAAAAACCAGATATCGATGGACATTATCTGAAATCGGACCCCCGGGTATGTACGAAAGTTGAGTTTGTGAACCAACTGCCCATGGCCAGAACTGTAAATCCATGAGTAGTCCGAAGAACATAGCTGCGAAAATTGCGTAGAGAGTTAAGAGTGCAATTTCGACTCTTCCTCTAATTTTGAAACGAAAAAATCTTTGAGGAATAGATCCCGCAAGAAATCCAATCCATCCAGCTGCAAACATTTGATAGGCGAGCCATGGTCCGAATCCACCAGTGATAAAGGCGGAAACAAATAGGGAAAGTACACCTAATACGAATCCAAAACCCGATCCAAAAACTCGCGCGCTCAGAATCAAAAGAAACCACATGGGTTCAATACCTGCAACACCGGCACCAAGTGGGCGAAGTACTGAGGCAATTCCTGCCAGTACTCCAAGTAGCGCAACCGATTTCGCATCCAATCTACGGTTGCTTATTTCAACTATGAGAACTGCTAAGGCAATCGGCACTGCGCTCCAGAGGAACAATTTTTCAATATTGCTACTTCGAGTCGTTACTAAGAAAGGCCATAGGAATCCAAGTGCGCTGATCGCACTTGTAATAACAAATAGGAAAATCGTTCGAAAACGAAAAATAAAAACGTTCTGTGTGTTGCTCATGGTGAAGATGCGATACCTTTCAGCACATCGTTCACAGTCAGCCAGGGGACAGGGGCCATAATTTTGGCAACTTGCGGTGCGAAAGCTGGAGAAGAGAGGAGCACGTCAACAGTTGGCCCATCTGCAACAATTTCACCATCAGAGAAGAAAATTGTGCGGGTTGCAACTTCGCCAACTAACTCAACGTCATGAGTTGCGAGAATCACGAGATGGTTCTGCTCAGTAGCAATCTGCTTGATAATTGAAACTAGAGCAGCTTTCGCGCTGTAATCCAGCCCTCTAGTAGGTTCATCGAGTATAAAAATTTGAGGCTGAGCTGAAAGAATGACGCTGATAGCAAGACAGAGTCTTTGACCTTCAGATAAATCTCTAGGGTGCGAACCGGTAGATATACCAGGCACTAATTGCGAGAGTATGGAAAGAGTTCTCCCTTTCGGGACCTCATTATCTTTATCCGCGTTGTCGCATTCTTGAGCCACACTTTGACCATAGAGAAGATCACTTGGTTCTTGTGGGATAAATCCAATAAGTGAAATTCTAGCTCGCCCCGTAAGTAGAATAGGATCGCTTTTCATTACTTCTACGCTTCCACTGTTTGGCGATGTGATACCAACAATGGTTTTTAAAAAAGTGGATTTACCGGCGCCATTTCTTCCCATCACCGCGACGATTTCACCTGGATAAAAATCTGCAGAAACTTGATTTAATGCACGCGCATCGCCGTACCGAACTTCAACGGAACGAGATTGGATCATTGGCGTGAACGAATGGGGCGCATGCGAAGAAGGATGCGGAATTTCGATAGAACTTCTGAAGCCTTCTGTGAGCCTGCGCATTTCGCGAACCGTGAGAGCGATTTCTGGCATTTTGAGCGCTCGTGAAAGTTGAACGATAGGCGGAGTGATAGTGGATTTTGCCAAAATCTCCTGAGGTGTTCCTATACTCGTGGAACCGTCGCTTTCAATATGAATCATTCGATCTGCAAATTGAATCACTCGTTCTAGTTTGTGTTCAGCGATGATGACAGTTAATGAGAGATCATGAACCAATCTATGAAGAATCGATAGCACTTCTTCAGCAGCTATAGGGTCGAGTGCGCTTGTGGGTTCATCAAGAACAAGCACTTTTGGATGCATAACTAGTGCACTTCCAATAGCAACCCGTTGCTGTTCTCCGCCACTCAAAGTAGATATATTTCGCTTTCGTAATTGAGTAAGACTCAATAAATCTAGAATCTCTTCAATTCGTTTTCGCATGACATCCGGTGGGGTATTTAACGCTTCCATCCCGAATGCAAGTTCTTCTTCAACCGTATCGGTAACAAAACCCATCGATGGATTTTGACCAACAATTCCAATCAAATGCGCAAGGCCTCCAGGTTTGACGGTTTGGGTTGAAATACCGTTGACGCTGATATCGCCAGCCAAAATGCCACCAGTGTGATGTGGGACGAGACCGTTTATTAAACGCAAGAGAGATGACTTTCCAATTCCGGTGGCTCCGGTTACTAAAATAAGCTCACCTTCATCTACAGAAAAAGTTAAATCTTCCAACACGGTGTGGGTGGAGTTTGGATAAATCAGCGAAACATTCGTGAATGTAATCATCTGGCAGATTCCAATACAGAATGCGGCTTAACGATGAATGGTGCTGTGAGCAATACATATATTCCCCAAGTTGGGGTAAACAAGGTGATGGCGCAAATTAAGGCAAGCACGTATTCACCAAAACGCCAAGGCGCTTTCCGATAGTGCGACCGTTTGCGACTGAATCCATAACCCCGTGAATCCATTGCCGCAGCCAAGTTGAGGGCTCTTGCAAGAGATTCTTCAAGAAGCGGAATCGCAATTCGTTGCCAATTCCTTAAATGCTTTTTCTCTTGGCCCCGCAGTTTTTGGGCTTGACGAATTCTTTGCACTGCAGCAACAAATTGCGGAATGAGTGTCGTGGCGATAACTACGGCCACTCCAAATTCATAAAGCATAACCGGGATTGATCGCAAAATTTGATGAGGACTGGTTAACGATGAAGCCACTCCAAAACAGGCGATTACTCCAGCCATAACAAAAGCTTCATGGAAAGTAATACTTAAACGTTCTGCAGTGACGGCGCCACCTAAGTGAATACCTGCCATCCAACTAGGAAAAGATAATTGGGGAAGTGTGAAAATGGTTCGACCGGGATAAGGAACACCCACAAGAACGGAGATGAGAACTCGTACCAAAATAATCCAGACTCCAAGTTTTAGTGCCACCCAAAAACTTCCAGACCACGGTGATTGTGGTGCTGCAGTCAAGACAAGTACAGTCATAAAACCAAGGCTTATGAAGGTGCTTAACGATGAGTTCGCCCGAGCTAAATCAATAGCGAGAACTAGGGACCATAACCACCATACGGCAGGATGGAATTGGGGTGACATCGAGAATTACTTTTTGGGTTTCGAAAGAAGAGAAGGGGGTGTGTTTATTTCCGCTCCGCATTCTTTAGCGGGATAGCCTGAAAGCGCACAAACAAATCCTGAAGAACTTGCCCGGACTTTCACAACCGCTTGGAGAATGTCAAAACCCGTGGCGGATTTGTCCACGATCACGCATTTTGCGATGTTTTTAGGATTCGTTTCACCTCGCGGACGGAGTACTGCTCGCCCGAAATCAACGACAACGCCAATTCGTTTTTTATTCTCACCAGCAAATTTTGTTGTTGCGCAAAGTTTTCCAAAGTTCGGAGTGAGGCGAGGAGCTTGAGCATCAACAATCGCGTCGCTACTAAAAGTGAAAACCCATCCTTCGACAGATCCATCGGGGACGATTGTTGTCGGTCCTGTCATAGCGCTCACCCATGGGGATAAACCATTGGGTGATTGGAAATATCCCCAATATCTATAACCCTTATCAGCGGCATGGGCTGGTGTACTTATCAACGCAGGTAATGTTAAGAAAGCAATTACAAGTGCGGAGAAAAACTTTTTCATCTGGTGAGTCCCAATTCTTAGGGAGCCTCACAGGGCGGACCATAAATAAATGTGTAATCGCAGAATGCGAAAAACATTTCTTTGGACGAACGCCCCGCAAACCTCGGCGGGTGTTGTAGTTCGTACCTTTACTCAGGTAATCCGACTTAGCAGGTTTTTACTGCTTCACGGTTGCGGGTCAGCGCCGGACTTTCACCGGACTTCCCCTGAAGGTAAAGGACTATGTAGTTGTAGGCGAAGGCAACCATAGGTCGGTAGAGTAAGCAACAGGACGCGCTTGCAGTGCCGCCAAAGCTTGATTGCCAAAGGAGTGGGCGAAATGGAATATCGTCGTTTAGGTAGCACGGGGATGTATGTTTCGGAAATTTCGTATGGAAATTGGATTACACATGGTTCTCAGGTTGAGCAGGCAAGTGCCCTTTCATGCGTCCGAGCTGCCTTCGATGCAGGGATTACAACATTCGACACTGCAGATGTTTATGCCAAGACAAAGGCCGAAACCATTTTGGGCAAAGCGCTCAAAGGAATCAAGCGCGAGTCTTATGAACTATTCACGAAAGTGTATTGGCCAACAGGGGACGGCAAGAATGACCGCGGCTTGTCTCGTAAGCACATCATGGAATCTTGCAATGCATCTCTCAAGCGTTTAAATACTGATCACATTGATCTCTACCAGGCGCACCGGTTTGATTACGAAACTCCACTTGAAGAAACTCTCAGCGCTTTCGACGATCTCATT
>CAFAAC010000012.1_pt1 | contig 19785 bp, 20 predicted proteins | sample 7267241 | NCBI WGS metagenome assembly CAFAAC01 (sample SAMEA6813976, study PRJEB35770) | freshwater metagenome | biome: Freshwater; feature: Freshwater reservoir; material: water | place: Czech Republic | collected 2016-08-15 | depth 30m m | reverse complement strand
CGATGCTGCAGAAGTTTTCCGAAATCACGCCATCTATTCTGCAAAACCCTACTCTCGATTCGGAGATGTTATTGGGCAAACGATGGTGCAAATGGACGGCAAGGATCACGACATCCGCCGTTCAATTGTTGCCCCTGTAATGGTGGGAAAGAGACTTGAAAACGATTATCAACCATTAATTGATGGAGTTATCGATCGTCTTCTTGCGAAACTTCCTCAAAGCGGAACGTTCGATGCGATGAAATCTATTACTTCACCCTTACCTTTGAAAGTAATTGCAACAATGCTTGGGATGCCAGATTCTTACGATTCATATTTATATGACGTCACCATTAAAGTGTTTGAAGCATTGGCAGGAACAGAACCTGCGAAGTCGCTAGGAAAAGCTAAGCATGAAGAGTTTGCATTACAAATTGATCAAATCATTACAGAGCGCATTAATTCTCCCCGAAGTGACCTCATTACCGGAATTACTCAAGGGCGAAGCGAAGACGGGCAAGCTCTTTCTCGTCAAGAAATCGCATCTTTTATTACTTTGTTGCTGGTCGCTGGTGGAGAAACCACAGACAGAACCCTTGCTAATTTTTGGTATGTCTTGCTTAAGCACCCAGAATCACTTGCAAAAATCCGCTCAGATTTCTCGCTTTTAGAACCAGCAATCTCAGAATTCATGCGTCGCGATGGGATAGTTGTTTACGAGGATAGAGAATTATCTGAAGATGTTGCCTGGTATGGACAAGAGATTAAAGCTGGCGAAATTATCCGAGTTGCAATGATGTCGGCTAACAATGATGAAACTGTCTTTGCAGATCCTCGTGTTTTTGATATCGCTCGAAAAGATCTTAATTTAGGAGCAGAAAAGAGACCCGGTGGACGTTCAGAAGGCATTGCGCACCATATGGGATTTGGTTTGGGAAAACATTTTTGTATTGGTTATCACCTAGCTCGCGCGGAAATGAGTAGCGCGACTGAAAAACTTTTTACTCGCTATGAAAAACTTGCCTTTGCGCCAGGACCAGAACCTGACTTAAGCATCCGCTGGCATATGAGGCATTTGGATCACCTCGTGTTAAGTGGAAGTTAGTCAATAACTCATTTTCATCGGTGGTCTTGATGTGTGGACGTAATAAGTAAATGAATTAGATATTTTCAGTGATATCTAGGAGTTACCGTGGTTAGATGTGGTCATGAAGACTCGACGACAATTTCCAGATTTGAGATTCATTCTTCCATTAATCAACTGGGGTTTGCCAAAATTCAATAACAAATCACTTCTTAGTAAAGTTGTATTAATCCAAGATTTTAAGGAAATTGCAGCGCGCAAAGTCCCAAAGGCTGTTTATGACTATGTTGAAGGTGGCGCGCATCAAGAAGTATCACTGCAACGTAGCGCTGACGCCTTCTCCAGAGTTGAATTTCAACCAAACGTTCTTTGCGATATCTCCAAAATTGATACTACTGTTGAAATTTTCGGCAAAAGGATCTCAATCCCAGTCATTTTTGCACCCACTGGCTACACGAGACTGATGCATCATTCTGGCGAGATTGCCGTCGCTGAAATTGCAAAGAAAAACAATTTAATTTATTGCCTATCAACTATGGGAACTACCGCGCCCGATGAATTGGCTTTGGCTGTTCCGAATGCTCGTTTGTGGTTTCAGTTCTATTTAATGAAGGACCGTGATGCAAGTGTGAAAATGATTCAACGGGCTCAAAAGCATGGTTTTGAAGTTTTGATCCTTACAGTGGACACCCCAGTTTCTGGAATAAGAGCGCGCGATATTCGAAATGGGCTAACGATTCCCCCAAGAATTGGTATCAAAACTTTATTCGATATGGCCAAAAAACCTCAGTGGTGGCTCAACCTACTGACTACGGCACCTTTAGAATTCGCAGCGTTTCGTGGATATAACGAACCGCTCGCGCAAATTGCTGCCAAAATTTACGACTCCTCGTTAAATTATGACGACATTACATGGTTGCGCACTGTCTGGGATGGTCCAATTATCGTTAAGGGAGTCCAATCTATTTCTGATGCTGAGAAGCTCGCAGATATTGGCGTGAGTGCGATTGTTCTCTCTAATCACGGAGGGCGACAATTAGATAAAGGCCCAGTGATTTTAGAACTTTTACCTAAAGTTGTTGAAAAAGTTGGTCATCGAATTGATGTCTTTGTTGATGGCGGATTTATGACCGGTCAAGATGTCGTCGCGGCGATTGCTTTTGGAGCCAAAGCAGTTTTAGTTGGGCGCGCATATCTGTATGGAATCATGGCTGCTGGTTCTGATGGAGTACAAAAAGTTGTGGACATTTTGAGTAGTGAAATATCAAATACGATGGCGTTAATGGGGGTTTCATCTATTAGGGAGATCAAACCCGAGCATGTGAAGTTAAGAAATAGTTAGCGAACTCTTCACACCCAATTAGTAGCTTTTAGTATCGCTATTACTGGTGTCAGAAATAATCTCAATGCCTGCGCTAGTTCCAAGCAAAGATGCGCCTGCAGCAATTAATTCGCGAGCTTGCGCTAAATGCTTGATTGACCCAGAAGCTTTGACTAACACTCCGTTTTTTGCACGCTCAACTAGATAGCGAATACTTGCAGGATTAGCGGTTTCTATTTGACCACTGCTTGCATTCTTAAGATAAGCAACGCCAGCCTCCATAGAGAGTTGCACTGCTAATTCCTTTTCTTCAGCAGTGAGCAATGGAAGTTCAAGCATTACTTTAATTGGCACTCCAGATGCTCGGACTACCCCTGCAATATCTTCCCGAAACTCGTCATACATTCCAGATTTCAGCCAACCAACTTGCACACCAATATCAATTTGTGTTGCACCTAGTCTTACAAGTTCTGCTGCTTCGGCGGCCTTACCAGCACTAGTCATAACACCTACGCTTGGAAAATCTAGCGCTGATGCAACTTCAATTCCTGTTCCTTTAAGAATAGATGCAGTGAGTGGAACCCAAGATCCCGGAACCATCGCAGCACTAAACCCATATTTAATTGCTTCTTCAACGTGTGCAATCATCTCTTCCCGAGTTGAACCCACTTGGATTTTCGTATGTTGAATGTATGGAGCAAGTTGAGCTGGAGTTAACTCTGCAGGATTTACTGTGCTAGACACTTATTAATCTCTTCTCTTGTAGGTAGTGAATCGATAACTCCTGCAATTCCAACAGAATGCGAGCCAGATGCAGCGGCAAATTTCACACATTCAAGAAAATCTTTACCCTCAGCAATAGCAACAGCAAGTGCCGAAGTAAAACTGTCACCAGCTCCAGTTGTATCTACTACTTTCTTTGCTTTGAATGCTGGAACCGCTGTAACGGTTTCTCCGTCATCCACTAAACAACCTTCTGAGCCCAATGTCATAACGATTTTTGCTTGCGTTTTTGCGCGCATCTTTGCGATTAACTCTTTAGGTGACAAGCCATGATCGTTCGCTAATCCCAATAAAACAGGTGCTTCTGTGCGATTGGGTGTAATGACATCAAATGCTTCCCACGTTTCTGGCGGTAATTTCACCGCTGGTGCTGGATTGAGAACAATCATGACGCCTTCTTCGCGTCCAATTTTCAATGATGCCAATACCGCAGGCAAGGCGAGCTCCATTGAGACAACTAGTACGTCTGCTTTTGCAATATGTGACCGAAATTTCTCCACATGCGCTGGTGTTAATTCATCAAGTGCTCCTGCTGCAACGATAATCCTGTTTTCACCATCAGCATCAACCAAAATAAATCCCACCATTGTGTGACGCTCGCCGGTCACAACACAAGAATCATTAACACCTTCTACTTTCCAAAGTGCACGAGCTGCAAGCCCAAAATCATCGGGGCCAACTGCTGTTAAGAAACTTACTTCTGCACCAAGTCTTGCTGCGCCAATAGCTTGATTAGATCCTTTACCACCGGGGCCGGCATCAAATACGCCACCCATTAAAGTTTCACCGGATTGTGGAAATTGTGGAAAGCGCATGGTCATTCCTACGCCATAACTTCCCACCACTGCTATTTTCATTGAAGTCCTTAGATTTGTGCTTTCAGAGTCGAGCAATCTTAATGTTATTTACTTTCATACTCAAGGCAGCTTTAAACGTGCGTTCCACCAAACTCACGTTTATCAGCAATCCAATCCATGAGTGCGAACAGGACTCCTGATGCAACAAAAGTTAAATGAATGACAATGCGCCATTTGGTTCCGGACCCAACATGATCTTGGCCCGCAAGTTCAATAAAATCTTTAAGGAGTTCGATAACTGAAATTGCAACCAGGGATCCGATTAATTTGATTTTTAAGCCACTGAAATCAATTGTTCCCATCCAATGAGGACGATCTTTAGATTCAGCCGCTACATCAATTCTGGAAACAAAGTTTTCATAACCTGCAAAAATAACCATGAGAATCAAGTTAGCTAATAATGTTAAGTCAAGAAGCGCCAGAAGGTCTAGAGTGAATGATTGTGGTGTTGCTTCGGCAATGTGCTGGGCTAAATGATAAAACTCAATAATGAATCTGTAGCCGAGTAGTGCTAGCGCGCCGACTAAGCCCAGATAAAGAGGGGCTAATAAAAACCTGGAGCGGAAAAGTAGAACTTCGATCGAATGTGTAACTTTATTCATACCCAAACGCTACCTCACTGCGGCAAGAAATCTAGTAAATAAAATACGTTATACGGTAGATAATCTCGCCCTAAGAATTTTTAAACATTCATGATGCGCTGATTGTGCGCGCGAAGGGATTCGAACCCCTAACCTTCTGATCCGTAGTCAGATGCTCTATCCGTTGAGCTACGCGCGCCTATGTAGTTTTGTTGAACCTGTGAAGCCTACCTGTTTTTTACAAGCCTCCCAAACGCAATAGTTCGTGGCGTTCTGTAGCTTTTACGCGGGGCTTTCCCAAAGGTTCACCTTGCGCAACTTCGGCCACATTGATTGCTTCCCAATGTGTTTGAGTTACCACAGTGTGCCCATTTAGTAATTCTGTTACGTCCCCAATGTTTTTAGGTTCCTTGGGAAGATCCTCAAGTAATAACTTAATAACTTCACTTGCATCGCTTTTGTTTGTGCCTATAACTCCAGAAGGTCCACGCTTAGCCCAACCAACTACATATAAATTAGAATCTGCAATTCGTCCTTCAGTGTTAACAACCTTGCCACCAGAGTAAGGAACTCCCTCGATTGGCATTGCTTCATACCCAATTGCCGAAACGACAAGCCCGCACTTAATGGTTTTTGTTTGGCCAGTACTTACAACTTTGCCATCTTTGATCTCGTTAATACCAAGTGTTATCTCAGTAACTCGGTCTGATCCATGAATCTCGATAGGAGTCAAAAGAAATTCAAATTCCAGCGTGCGCTCATGATTTGTTTCTTCACGATTGACGATGAGCTCCATCGCATCAAGATTACTTTTAACATCCTTTTCGGGAGCATCTCCAACGCGATTACGTGCAGAAGAAATTTGATTGTTATCCATCAAAACATTTGTGTGCTCAAGTTTAGGTAGTTCACGTAACTCGGGAGAAGTAAATGCTGCATGTTCGGGGCCTCTGCGTGCGCACAAAATTACACGACGAATAGAACTATTTCGTAAAGCCACCATTGCATGGTCGGCTGTATCTGTTGCTTCAAGTTCATGTGGTTCAAGAGCCAACATTCGTGCAACATCCATTGCCACGTTACCTGCACCAATGACGACCGCTGTATCGCAGTCAAGTGGCACATCAACATTTGCAAAGTCTGGGTGGGCGTTGTACCAAGGTACGAAATCTGCAGCTGAGAGAGATCCTCTTAAATCTTCGCCTGGAATGCCTAGTTTCTTTCCAGAAGAAGAGCCAGTAGAAATTATTACTGCGTCATACCTATCGCTTAAATCTTTCATCTGAATATCGGTGCCAAGTTCTACGTTTCCGAATAGCCGGAAATTACCTGCTGTGGCAATTTTTTCGAAGACTTTAGATACGGTCTTAATCTTTGGATGGTCTGGTGCAACTCCGCTGCGAACCAATCCCCAAGGTGTTGGTAAGCGTTCAATCATGTCGATGGCAAAAGTTAGATCTTCATTAGCGCTGTTCTGTAATGCCTGCGCTGCAAAATATCCTGCAGGACCTGCTCCAACTATTGCTATCCGAAATGTTTGCATGACACCTCCATAATAAAATTTCTCCTGCGGAGACGAGGAGATTTGAACTCCTGAAGGGTTTAACCCCTTACCTCGTTAGCAGTGAGGCGCACTCGACCGGGCTATGCGACGTCTCCTTGTTCGTGAGAAGTTTACAGGCTCACCCAGTTGCTACCTATTCCGCGCTGTGTAGGCTTGCCAGATGAGTGAAAACACGCAGGCATCGACAGAAAATGTTCGCCCGCATGATGTTGCCCCATCAAATATTTTTGCAGAGTTTATGGCAACTGGATGGGCGCCAACTCCTCTTACGGGAATTATCCCAGCGCCGGCGGTGAAGTGGTGTGTTTCCCGTCGCGATGCACTTTCACAAGCATTTCCTGGAATGCGTCTGGTAATTCCTGCTGGAAATTTTAAAGTTCGCAGCAACGATTGTGATTATCGATTTAGACCACACTCAGCATTTGCTTATTACGTTGGCGTCCAGGGAGTTGAAGCAACCGCTGATGCAGTGCTTGTTATGGAACCAACTGGAGTTGGTCATAAACCGATTCTATTTATTAACCCTCGGTCAACTCGTGACACAGAAGCTTTCTATCGAGATGCTAAGTATGGCGAATTATGGGTGGGACGTCGTTTCACTGTAGAAGAAGCACAATCACGTTATGAAATCGAAACACGTCGTGTTGACTCGCTGACAGAATTTCTTTCTGAAAAGAAAGAGACTCTTTTTGTGCGAGGCGAAGATAAGGTTCTAGATTCACTTATAGAAAAACATGATCGCGAAAGCGAACTTGCTACATTTGTTTCTGCCCATCGCCTTGTAAAAGATGAATATGAGATTGCAGAGATGCAAAAAGCTTGTGATGCGACCGCTCGAGGTTTTAGTGACATCGTTCGCGCTCTTCCTGCAGCGGTTAGAACATATAGAGGTGAAAGAGTTGTCGAAGCGGCATTCTTTGGTCGCGCACGCATTGAAGGAAACGATTTAGGTTATGACACTATCGCTGCATCCGGATCGCACGCTTGTATTTTGCATTGGATTCGAAATGATGGCGATTTACGTATGGGTGATCTTCTTTTAGTTGATGCTGGAATTGAGATGGAGTCTTATTACACAGCCGATGTCACTCGCACTATTCCAATCAATGGAAAGTTCTCCCCCGCGCAGCGTTCACTGTATATGTTGGTGCTAGAAGCACAGAAAGCAGGATTTGAAGCAATAAAACCAGGTGCGGATTGGGCAGATATAAATCGCGCGTCGCAAAGAGTTTTAGCTCAAGGATTATCTGACATGGGCGTTCTCACTATCAGCGCAGAAGAATCTATGAAAGCGGAATTTGGCTTACATCGCAGATGGACTCTTCATGGCGTAAGCCATATGTTGGGAATGGATGTTCACGATTGCGCGCAAGCGAGAAAAGATCAATATGTTGAAGGAAAACTTGAAGTTGGAATGGTTTTGACGGTTGAACCAGGTTTATATATTCAAGCAGATGATGAACTTTTTGCTCCTGAATTTCGTGGAATCGGCATTCGGATTGAAGATGATGTCGTCATCACAGAAACTGGATGCAGGATTCTTACCAATTCACTACCTCGCCATCCTGATGATGTCGAGGCTTGGATGGCGTCGCTCATAGGTTAAAAAACTATTTGGATACCAATCCAGGCAGCAAATAGTCCTACTCCTAATGAGACAGTTAAATTAATAAGAGCTTCTTTGTAGCGCTTCAATTCGTACGCTAAATAAACATCGAGCATAAAAGTTGACCATGTTGTAAATGCCCCAGCGAATCCAATAGCAAATAAATCCCGGGTGTGTTCAGAACTCTTAAATGTTAAGCCTAGGAAAAACGAACCGAGGACGTTTACTAGAAATATTCCGTATGGTTTGGTTGTAAATCTGCGAATGTATTGATCTACGGCAAATCTTGCCGGCGCACCAATTGCCGCTCCTAACATTACAAAAAGAACGTTCATGCACGGACCGCAATCACTTTACGAGCAAGGGGCAATAAGATCACAACAAGCAATAAGCTAAGGAAAATATTTTCAACAAGAAATAGCGCCCCGCCTTTATGTGGTTCTAATGATTCTGCGGTCACAGCAGAAAAAGTTGTTAGCCCTGCGCAAAATCCCGGCAAGAGTAAGAGTCTGAGCTCGGTGATTCCACGTCTTTCCATAAGCACTAACAAAATTGAAGCCAGAGATACGCCAATGAGATTTGCCGCGAGTGTGCCTTGTCGGTTAGTTGGGAAAATTTGACCAAGCCCAAAACGCGACAGGGTTCCTGCTATTCCACCGAGCGAAACAAGAAATAAGGACTTCAAGTCCTAAACAATACCCTCGCGTTTGCGAATCTTTGAGCCCAACCACCGAACGGGATCATATTTAACGTCAACTACGCGTTCTTTCATAGGGATGATGGCGTTATCTGTAATGCGAATATGTTCAGGACACACTTCAGTGCAGCATTTGGTGATGTTACACATGCCCAGACCGTGCTCTTCTTGTGCCGTTTGTTTGCGATTACGCAATGTGTCTAATGGGTGCATATCTAGCTCAGCGATTCGGATAAAGAATCGAGGCCCAGCAAAAGACTTTTTGTTTTCTTCGTGATCACGAATCACGTGGCAAGTGTCTTGGCAAAGGAAACATTCAATACATTTGCGGAACTCTTGACTTCTCTCTACGTCCACTTGTTGCATGCGAGCTTCGCCTGGTTTTAAATCAGATGGTGGTGCGTATGCCGGAATCTCCATAGCTTTTTTGTAGTTAAACGAAACGTCAGTAACGAGATCTTTAATTACAGGAAATGCGCGAAGTGGAGTAACTGTAATTGTTTCTTCTTCCCCATATGAGGCCACTTGTGTCATGCACGCAAGACGAGGTTTTCCATTAATTTCCATTGAGCATGATCCGCATTTTCCTGCCTTGCAATTCCAGCGAACCGCTAAATCTCCCATTTGAGTTGCTTGAACACGATGGATTACATCTAAAACAACTTCACCTTCATTGGCTTCAACCTGAACATCCTGTAAGGCGCCATCGACGCTATCTCCGCGCCAAATTCGCATATTAAGTTTGCGAGCCATTAGTTGGATCCGCCTTTCGCTATTTCTTCTGCAGTCATGTACTTCTCAAGTTCATGAACATCAAACAGGTCAAAAAGTTCTTTAGGAATAGACGGTAGTGCTTGCTTTCGAACGTTAACTTTTTGGCCATCAAAACTTGATATCTGATTTACCTGCCGCCATTTATTGTCCATACCTGGGAAATCATCTCGAGTATGGCCGCCTCGTGATTCTTCACGCCCAACAGCGCACTTGGCAGTGCTCTCTGCTACTAACAACATATTGTCCAAGTCGAAAGCTAAGTGAAATCCTGGGTTGAATTTGCGCCCACCGGTTACGGATATATTTGCACTTCTGGTTCGGATATCTGCAATTTTTTCGATTGCTTCTACCAGCTCACTTTTTGTGCGGATAATTCCCACTAAATTGTGAGTGATTTCTTGTAGCTCTGCGTGAAGAGAGTATGCGTTTTCTCCACCTGTGCGAGTGAATGGTGCTTCAATTCTTTGAGACGCTGCCTTGATTGATGAGTCACTAACGGATTTAGCTTCATTGGCGCGGACATATTCGATTGCGCCAATTCCAGCTCTGCGACCGAAAACCAAAAGATCAGAAAGTGAGTTACCACCAAGTCGATTGGATCCGTGCATTCCGCCGGCAACTTCACCTGCTGCAAACAAACCATCAACACCAACTGCTGCTGCAGTTTCTGGAACTACTTCGACACCACCCATAACGTAGTGACACGTTGGACCGACTTCCATTGGCTCTTTAGTGATATCCACTCCTGCTAATTCATAAAATTGATGCCACATCGATGGCAATCGCTTCTTAATAATTTCGGCGCTTATGCGTTTTGATACGTCAAGAAAAACACCGCCGTGCTCTGTTCCGCGGCCTGCTTTAACTTCGGTGTTAATGGCGCGAGCAACTTCATCGCGTGGCAACAATTCTGGAGGGCGTCGATTCTTATCTTGATCTAAGTACCAACGATCCGCTTCTGCTTCATTGTCTGCATACTTATCTTTAAATACATCAGGGATGTACTTAAACATGAAGCGCTCACCTTTTATATTTGTCAGGATTCCACCTTCGCCGCGAACGGATTCGGTGACTAAAATTCCGCGTACTGACGGAGGCCACACCATTCCCGTTGGGTGAAATTGCAAAAATTCCATATCAACAAGATTTGCTCCTGCTTTAAGGGCGAGAGCATGGCCATCGCCAGTGCCCTCCCAAGAATTAGATGTAATCTTGAAAGTTTTTCCAACTCCACCAGTAGCAATGATGACAGCCGGTGCTTCAAATAAAACTTCTGATCCACTTTCTCGCCAATATCCGTAAACACCAGCAACTTTTCCGTCTTCTTTCAGAATTTCAGTAACTGTTAATTCCGCAAACACTTCAATCCACAATTTCCCAAAAGTTTTCATATCGTTCTGTTGCAATGCAACAATTTTTTGTTGCATTGTTCGAATCAACTCAAGACCGGTGCGGTCTCCTACGTGAGCCAATCGTGGGTACTCGTGTCCACCGAAATTTCGTTGTGAAATTTTTCCTTCTTTTGTGCGGTCGAATAAAGCACCCCACATTTCTAACTCATAAATACGATCTGGTGATTCTTTAGCGTGGAGTTCTGCCATGCGGTAGTGATTAAGAAATTTGCCACCACGCATAGTGTCTCGAAAGTGCACCATCCAATTATCGCCTGAATTTACGTTGCCCATAGAGGCAGCAGCTCCACCTTCTGCCATAACAGTGTGCGCCTTTCCAAATAATGATTTACAAATAATTGCTACTGACAAACCTGCTTCTCGGGCTTCTACTGCTGCACGAAGCCCAGCGCCACCAGCACCAATTACTACTACATCGAATTTGTGTCGCTCTAATTCACTCATGGTTTTAAATTATCCTTTAGAAGAAGTAGAGGTTCGAAATAGAGCCGGAAGATACTGCTCTCACATATACATCTGTAAGGGCTACGCCAAATAATGAAATCCAAGCGAATGTAGGGTGCTTGTGGTTAAGGACTGATACCCAAGTCCACAATTTATATCTCAAAGGATGCTGGGAGAAATGCTTAAGGCGACCACCGATCGTATGGCGGCACGTGTGACAAGAAGCTGAGTAAAGCCAGAGAAGTGTCGCGTTGGTGAGGAGTACAAGAGTTCCGATACTCATGTGGCCCCATTGCCCTTCTGCATTTCTAAATGCAAGAACAGCGTCAATACTTAGGAGCACGTTAAATATAAGTCCTGCGAAGAAAAACCAACGGTGTCCGTTTTGCAAAATGAGAGGAGCTCTAGTTTCTCCTGTATATGTTTTGTGTGGTTCTGCAACTGCGCATGCAGGTGGAGATTGCCAAAATGATCTGTAATAAGCTTTTCGATAGTAGTAACAGGTCATTCTAAATCCGAGTGGAAATATCAAAATAAACAGAGCTGGCGAAATAACCATGCCAAAAATTGCGATTGTTCCAAATGGTTGTCCAAGTAGAGATCCATTTGTTGGACAAGCGGAAGTTAAGCAAGGTGAATAAAAAGGTGAAATTAAAGGTTCTGCAAAATAAAACTTTGCTTCGAAGGCGCGAATTGTTGCGTAAATAATAAATGAAACTAAAACAGCAACTGTTATGGCAGGTTGCAACCACCAACGATCGGTACGCAAAGTGCGCACGGCAATCTTTGCTCTCGATGGTGAAAAAACACCTGACATGTAAGCACCCCTTTATGGCCGCGTTGTAAACGCCTAGGAGAAGTTTCCTGCTGTTGCTCGAATGTTGCTAGGTAGTAATAGGCCTATGTGGCTATGAATTCAGCCACATAGGTAATGAGCACCGTTTGTAATACTGATGTTGCCCTTATTAATGGTTTCCGAAACAGCACAATTTCAAAAAGAGCGGAGGGCGAGGGATTTGAACCCTCGAAGGTTTCCCTTGCCGGTTTTCAAGACCGGTGCACTCGGCCGCTATGCGAGCCCTCCGTCGCGTAATGTACCCGAAGAGCGCTCACTCAGGAAGTTGAAGTAATTTCTCCAGTATTTGTGCGACTCCATCGTCCATATGTGGTGGAGCTATCGATTTTGAATACTTTTTCGCTTCTGGGTGTCCGTCCTCCATCGCATATGAACGCCCACACCATTCGAGCATTGAAAAATCATTTGGGTTATCTCCAAACGAAACACAATCTTTTGCTTCAATTCCTAACCTCTTAGCCATGATGGCAAGTGTTGAACCCTTAGATACACCCAAAGCTGATATTTCTAAAAGTGAATCGTGTGGGTTTGAATGGGTTACGGTCGCAAGATCCTTGAGTTCACGTAACGCAATTTCTAACATTTCATCTGAATTCAGCCTTTGATCAGAACATCTCGCCAAAATCTTGAGTGCTGGAGAGTTCATTATTTCTTCAATGTTATCTACTCCAACGTTATCCATTCCAACATCCCACCGAGGGATATAACTTTTTTCTCGGTGAAAATAACTATTGCTCTCAACTGCAAATGAAATATCGGGGATAGCATTTCGCAATCTTCGAACAGTTGCGACTTGAGCTTCCACCGGCAGTAACCACTCTTCTAAAACTTTTCCAGTTGGGAGGTCGTAAAGCATTGCTCCATTACCGCAAATTGCTGAACCGACACCGAATGCTTCTTGTATTTCAGGCATCCATCGAGGAGGTCGGCCGGTTACGAAAAAAATTGGGATTCCCATGTCATCCGCTTTACGAAAAGCATCGATTGTGCGCTGAGTTATATCGCCGTAATTCGCAACAATGGTGCCATCTAAATCGCTTGCAATTAGCTTTGGTCTAAAACTCACACAAGCTCAAATCTTTTCATTCCTAAAAATGGCTGAAGTGCCATTGGAACATTGACTGTTCCGTCTGAGTTTTGGTGATTTTCCAATATTGCGACAATCATTCGAGGGATTGCTACAAGAGTTCCGTTAAGCGTCGCGACAGGCTTTGTGTTCTGCCCATCTTTCATACGAATGTTTAACCTTCTAGCTTGAAACTCAAGACAGTTCGAGGTGCTTGTTACTTCACGATACGCGTTTTGTGTTGGGATCCACGCTTCGCAGTCAAACTTACGGGTTGCGCTAGACCCTAGATCACCAGAAGCAACGTCAATAACTCTAAAGGGAATCTCCATTGCGTTAAGGAAATCTTTCTCCCACTGCAAAAGTCGTTGATGTTCAGCTTCAGCATCTTCTGGTTTGCAGAAGGTAAACATTTCAACTTTATCGAATTGATGCACGCGAATAATCCCGCGAGTATCTTTGCCATAACTTCCCGCTTCACGACGAAAACACGTTGAGTAACCCGCGTAGCGCAATGGAAGTTTTTCACTGTTAAGGATCTCATCCATGTGAAAAGCTGCTAAGGGAACTTCACTTGTTCCAACAAGATAAAAATCGTCTTCTTCTAAATGAAATACATTCTCTGCAGCTTGACCCAGAAAGCCCGTGCCCTCCATAGCGGGTGGTTTAACAAGTACCGGTGGGATGACAGGGATAAATCCCGATTTCATTGCACTTGAAATTGCATAATTAACGAGTGCAAATTCTAGTAATGCGCCTACCCCTGTTAAATAATAAAAACGAGCTCCAGATACTTTCGCACCGCGCTCTGTATCGATAGCCCCTAAGAGTTTTCCAAGTTCTACGTGATCTTTTGGAGCGAATGAGTCTTTTGAAAAATCTCTTGGAGTTCCTACATTTTCTATAACTTTAAAGTCAGCCTCACCGCCGATAGGCGCTGAAGGGTCGAGAATGTTTGAAAGTTGTAATAGGAGTTCATTTGCTGAATTTTCAGCTTGTGTTTTTAATTGTTCTGCTTGTTTAACTATAAGAGAAAGTTTCTTGCCTTCTTCTAGGAGCGCTGTCTTTTCGTCTCCTTTGGCAGAACCAACTGATTTCGAAAAAACGTTTTGCTCGGCCCTTAACGCTTCAAATTTCACTATCGCTTCTCTGCGAACTTCGTCTGCGTTAATAACAAGGTCTACCAGTCCAGGATCTTCGCCTCGTCCTGTTTGCGAAACGCGCATGAGTTCAGGGTTCTCGCGTAGAAACTTGATATCAATCATTACTAGTTTCCTTGTCGTGGGTAGGACCCGAGGAATCGTATGTCTTCGCAAATTAAGCGAAGTCCGTCTAAGGCTTCACTCACAGGAGTGTCATCGATATGTCCTTCGGCATCAATAATGAAATGGTAGTGGCCAAGTTCAATACCGGTGGGACGTGACTGAATAAAAGTTAGGTTTACATTTCTTTTCGCGAACTCAGTCAGAATTTCTAAAAGTGCACCTGCGTGATCAATTGCAATAAACACCGCTAAAGAAGTGCGGTCGTGGCCTGTTGATTTTGGTAACTGACCAGGCTTGGTTACGAGGACGAATCGAGTAACCGCTCCATCGTTGTCACCAATGTTGTTAGCAATTATTTTTAATTCGTAATGGTCAGCGGCTACCGAGGCAGCTATGGCTGCATCGAACGCGCCATCTTTTAGGGCTTGTGCTGCGGCGGCAGTGGATGCAGTTGCGATGATTTCCGCATTTGGGTAATTTTTTGCTAGATACGATCGGCATTGCGCTTCAGCATGTGGGTGTGTGGCAATTCTAGAAATGATTTTTGTGTTAGGCAGTGCCATGAGAGCGAAAGAGACTGGAAGTGTTACTTCTCCTGCAATAACCAGTGGTTCACCAGTCGCTAATTCATCCAGTGTTCGAGCAACAACTCCCTCAATAGAATTTTCGATTGGGACTAATGCGAATTCTGCTTTACCTTCTCTGACTGCATTGAGCGCTGCTGTGACATTTACATAAGGGATTAGTTGGTCTGACGAGCTAGTTATTTTTTTGAGAGCCTCTTGTGTGAAGGTGCCAACTGGCCCCAAGTAGGAATAAGTGCTCATTGTGCAAGGATAGCCGAGCGTCTTGTATCCGCGTTCGCCCTATTAGCCCTCAGTCTTAATATAGAAGCCGGAATAGCAGCGTTAGTCTGAGCCCTACAATTTTGTGATGAAGGAGTTTCCGTGAGCGCACAAGACCTACCAAGTTTTGTGGTTTCTGCGCGCTCAGTTATTGGCTTGGTCCGAACAGGAAATGAAGATTCGGGTTTGCTTCACTCGCGTTTGCTTGCTGTTGCAGATGGCATGGGAGGCCATGCAGGTGGTGAAATTGCATCATCACTAGCGATAAAAACTTTATCTCAATCATTAATGTATTTAGAAGATTCTAGTTTTACTTCTGAATCCATAGAAGATCTATTTCTTAACTCTATTTATGACATTGATGTAGAAATTGGGCGCGTTGCAAAAGAGGATGACCAACTTACGGGAATGGGAACCACGTTAAGTGCTTTAGCGCTGTATAAAGTTGAAGGACAAAACACGGTTGCTCTGTTGCACATAGGAGATTCCCGGTGCTATCGACTTCGCAAAAACACTTTAACGCAAATGAGTAAAGACCATACAATCTTGCAAGAACTTTTAGATAAAGGTGCAATCACGCCATCAGAGGCTTTAGAACATCCACAACGTTCATTTTTAACACAAGCGCTCATGGGTGAAGGAGTTTTAACACCCTTTCTGAGTGTTTTTGATGTCGAGCCCAATGATCGTTTTTTGTTGTGTAGCGACGGATTAAGTGGTGTGCTTGATGAGAAAGAAATTAAAACAGGTCTTGCCGTGAAAAATTTAGATGACGCTGTTGCACATTTAGTTGACGCGGCATATGCAGGTGGGGCTCCAGATAATGTCACTGTTATTGTCGCTGATACCACTGATGCTCATTTGGATATTTATAAAAAATTTCTAGGAGCAGCGCAATGAGTGAACTTTTAGGGAATCGATACGCGCTGGGTGAAATGATTGGTACAGGCGGGATGGCTGACGTCTACATCGCTCAAGACCAACGTTTATCAAGAAAAGTAGCGATAAAAGTACTGCGAAGCGATTTAGCTAAAGACCCACAATTTGTGGCGCGCTTCCGCAAAGAAGCACTTGCTGCAGCTGCGCTGAATCATCCTGGTGTTGTCGCTGTGTATGACTCTGGAGAAACACCAGCACCATACATTGTTATGGAATTGGTTTCTGGACACACTTTGCGCGAGATCATCCATCAAGGTGAGCGGCTGCCAATAGATCGGGCTCTAGAAATTGGTGAAGGAATTCTCGTTGCCCTTGAATATTCGCACGAGAAAGGCATTGTTCATAGAGATATAAAGCCTGCAAACGTGATGATTACTGACCAAGGTGATGTAAAGGTGATGGACTTTGGAATTGCTCGCGCGTTGGATGATATTGGCGCAACTCTTACAAGCACGTGGAATGTAGTTGGTACCGCGCAATATCTTTCACCAGAACAAGCGATGGGTGAAAGCGCTGATTACCGAAGTGATATCTATTCAACTGGTTGTTTGCTCTATGAAGTTCTCACTGGTCGTCCCCCATATATTGGTGACACGCCAGTCTCGATCGCCTTCCAGCATGTTTCTGGTGAATTAATTAAACCTAGAACACTCAATCAAAATCTGCCCAATGGTTTAGATGTCATTCTTACCGTTGCTTTAGCGAAGAAACCAGAAGATCGCTATCAAAGCGCAAAAGAAATGTTAGATGATATTCGTAAGTTGCGCGCAGGACAAATAGTTACTACAAGAGTTGCTCGTAAGCCAATTAAGTGGCGTCCGATTCTGGTTGGAGTTTTAGTTGCAGTTTTGGCTGGTGGAGCAATTTCATATGGAGTTTTAAATTCCTCAACAACTGTTAGTAGTTCGCTTGTTGAAATACCTAATGTTGTTGGGTTAACTCAACCTGAAGCACAAGCGATGCTCAATGATTTTGTTGTCACTATTCAACGTGCTCACGATGGTCGAATCCCTAAAGATCGAGTAGCAAGCCAAGTGCCACTGCCAACATCAAAAGTGAAAAAGGGTAGTGGTGTAATTTTGACTCTTTCTGATGGCCCTGGAGATGCAATCATTCCTACAGATTTAATTGGTATGTCACTTGCAGATGCAAGAATTTCATTAGCTGCAGCAGGTTTGGTCATATCTCGGACTGACCCAATTCCATCTGATCAACCTCAAGGAACTATTTTGAATGTAACCCCCGACGCTGGTTCAACAATTTCCGCTGGAAGTGGTGTTGTGTTGCAAATTGCAAGTGGTGATGTTGAAGTGCCCTCACTTGTTGGGACTGATGGAATTCAAGCGCTGACTGTTTTAATCCAAGCTGGTTTTTTAGTGAATCAAATTCAAGCTTATGATGCAAATCAGCCAATTGGAGTTGTGTTGGCACAAGCTCCAGCTCCAGGTACTACGCACACCATTGGTTCTTCAGTAACAATCACTGTAAATCGCGCACCGTAACTTATTTTTTTCCAACCACTGGTGATAAGCCAACCGCTTTTATGCGAGCATCAACATCTCCGCATTGTTCTAGCCAATTAGCCAACATTGCATGTCCGTGTTCTGTTAAAACTGATTCTGGGTGAAATTGAACTCCCTCTATCGGAAGTTCTTTATGTCTCATTGCCATAACTACTCCACTGTCAGTCTCGCCTGTTACTTCAATAAAATTTGGAATGGTGTTTCGTTCAACAGCGAGTGAGTGATATCGAGTTGCGTTGAAGGGAGATGGAAGGTTTTTAAATACACCTTGACCTTTGTGGCTAACCATCGAAGTTTTCCCGTGAAGCAATTCAGGTGCTTGAGAAACGGTTGCGCCAAAGGCCACACCTATTGCTTGGTGTCCTAAACAGACACCGAAAAGTGGAATCTTTTTTGTTGCACAGTGATGAACCATCTCAACGCTAATACCTGCACGTTCTGGTGTGCCGGGCCCTGGAGAAATAAGCACCCCGTCGTAATTATCTGCATCCGTGACTTTCAGTTCATCATTTCTGACAACAGTGCATTCAGCGCCAAGCTGGGCTAAGTATTGGACGAGGTTAAAGACGAAGGAATCGTAATTATCAATTACGAGGATCTTCTTAGACGTCATGGGATAATTCTCTCTCATATATCGCCGTTCGCGCTCCTATCGGCTTGCCATAGGTATAGGCCTGCGTGTTACTCTCGCCCTATGCCTAAATCAAAGTTGCGCAAGAAGGTAAAAGAGTCTGCAGCCCATCATGACCAGATCGTTAGCCATGACCCTGCCCCTCTTGATAGCCCTAATTGGCTTGCTCCCACAATGGTTGGTGCTTTCCTTATTGGATTGATTTGGATTGTTGTTTTTTACATAACTCAGACCAGTTATCCAATCCCTGGCATCGGTGCCTGGAATATGGTTGTTGGATTTGCCTTTATTGGCGTTGGGTTTTCTCTAGCCACGAAGTGGCGTTAAATAACATCCATGTAATTCTCCACACGGTGGAAAACCTCTGTGGATAACTCAGACTCGATTTCTGAGAAGAATAAGTGCAGTAACTCCCCCGCCGATAAGCCCACCTAAATGTGCGTGCCAATCAATGCCGGGCAAAATAAAACCGATTGCAAAGTTAATTCCGATGATCACACCGATGCTTTTTACATCTGCACCAATTTTGCGACCTGCCACAGCCATTGCTCCAAATAATCCAAATAACGCACCCGATGCACCAACAGAGGGTGAGTTGGTTGGGTTGAGCCATAATGAAGTGAGTGATCCGGTAATTAATGAAATGATGAAAACTGCTAAGAATTTTGATTTTCCGAAAGCCTTTTCTAATGGATTTCCCAAAACCAATAGGGCGTACATATTAAAAGCCAAGTGCATGAGACCTCCATGAACTAGGGCCACTGTAATAATTCGGTACCACTCTCCGGCTCCAACGCCGTGAACTAAACCGTCACTCAAAATCGCTTTGTTTATAAGAAAAAGTTTTTGTTCGATATCTGGATTGATTAATTGCAGTAAATAAAAAGCGCAAATTAATGTTATGAGAAAAGTTGTTGCGGTCCTTTTCACGCGACCGTGACTGAAGTAATCGTCACTGTAGTAGCTGGACGATCTTGTGCATCAGTTTTTGCTTTTCCGATAGCGTCAACAATAGCTTGGCTAGCAGCGTCTTTTACTTCTCCGAAAATTGTGTGTTTACGGTTAAGCCATGTTGTTGGAGCTAATGTGATAAAAAATTGTGAGCCATTAGTACCTGGTCCGGAGTTAGCCATTGCCAATATGTATGGGCGATCAAAAACTAATTCACCGTGAAATTCGTCAGCGAACCGATATCCAGGTCCACCTGTTCCGCGACCCAATGGATCTCCACCTTGAATCATGAATCCTTCAATGACGCGGTGAAAAATTGTTCCGTCATACAAATGCGCTGTTGTTTTTTTGCCATCACGAGGATCTGTCCATTCGCGAGCACCTGTTGCTAATTCAATAAAGTTTGCAACTGTTTTTGGTGCGTGGTTTGGAAAGAGTTCAATGACAATGTCGCCCATTGATGTGTGAAGGGTTGCTTGTTTTTGTTCTGTCATGTGGAGACCAGGGGAATCGAACCCCTAACCCCCGCCTTGCAAAGGCGGTGCTCTACCAATTGAGCTAGGTCCCCCAATTGATCACGAGTGATCAACAGGCGGTTAACGAGTGG
>CAFAAC010000001.1_pt1 | contig 53626 bp, 51 predicted proteins | sample 7267241 | NCBI WGS metagenome assembly CAFAAC01 (sample SAMEA6813976, study PRJEB35770) | freshwater metagenome | biome: Freshwater; feature: Freshwater reservoir; material: water | place: Czech Republic | collected 2016-08-15 | depth 30m m | reverse complement strand
CATTCGATGCGCAAGATCTTGCGCGCGATGCTGCTTTAGCTGATGCTGGAGATGCAAAATTAGTTGGCGAATTTGTTAGCGTGGAATTTGATGATGAAGGTCGTATCGCAAGTTATTTGTTTGAAGCGCACCTACCTGCATATAAGGGTTGGCGTTGGGCAGTAACTATTGCGAAAGTTGACGCCGATAGTGATGCAACTGTTTGTGATGTTGTTGTACTTCCGGGTCCAGATTCTTTACTTGCACCCGATTGGATTCCATACGTTAATCGTTTAGCACCAGGGGATGTTGGAGTTGGTGACATCGTTCCATCTTCTATAGATGACGCACGATTAGTTCCTGGTTTTGCTGCACTCCCAGGCGATGAAGATTTAGATGCAACACAAATTTGGGAATTAGGTTTGGGTCGTCCCCGAGTAATGTCTATCGAAGGACGAGATCAAGCAAGCAAGCGTTGGTATGCCGGTGATCGCGGACCTGAAAGTGATATTGCAAAAGCTTCTCCAAAACCATGTGCATCATGCGGTTTCTTTCTTGGAATTTCAGGATCGTTACGCGGAGCATTTGGAGTATGTGCGAACGCAATCTCTCCTGAAGATGGTCGCGTAGTCTCAGTGGACCACGGTTGTGGCGCACACTCTGAGGCAACTTTCTAAATTTCTGCAGCGCTCACGCCTGACTTGCGCCTAAATTTAAGCGCGAAAACTCCTGTACATCTCTAGCTCACTCTGAGATAAACTATTCCCCTGCCCGCAGCGAGCGGCCTACACGAGTTGAGTAGTGAATTAGAAGGAGCGTTCCATGCCTACAGGTAAAGTGAAATGGTTTAGCCTGGAAAAAGGTTTTGGATTTATTGCATCCGATGAAGGCGAAGATGTTTACCTTGCCGCGACTTCACTTCCAGAAGGTGTTACAACTGTAAAACCAGGTACTAAGTTGGAATTTGGTGTTGCAGATGGTCGTCGTGGACCACAGGCACTTTCAATTCGAATCATTGATGCGCCACCGTCGCTAGTTGCTAATAATCACGTGAATAGCGATGATCTTGCAGCGATGATTGAAGACACAATCAAGATTTTGGACAAAGTTGGAAACGGCCTTCGTCATGGACGCCATCCATCTGCAGTCGAAACAGAGCGCCTTGGAAAAGTTTTGCGCGGAATCGCAGGACAGCTAGAAGCTTAAATACCGCTTTTACGTGCTCTTCGAATCGTGTAGCGAATTCCAATAAGGCCGAGTAGTACTCCCATAACGCATGTCCATAAAACCTTTGCATCTGCACCGATTGCAAGGCAAACAACAAACCCAATAATCCAGAGTGCAATACCCGCGCTAATTAAAGTAACAACTGACTTCACGTGAGCTTCCATGCATAGATAGTAGACCCTCCCAATCCCGCACTTCTAGCGGTAAGGTGTCTTCGGAGGCGAACTTGTGCAAATAGATCCACATGGCAACTGGCGCGCTTTCCGCCATCGCAATTTTAGAATCCTTTTTGCATCAAATGCCGTTGCCAATATTGGAAGTTGGGCACAACGGATTGCACAAGATTGGCTAGTACTCGAACTCACTCATAGCGGAACCTATTTGGGAATTGTCACTGGTCTGCAATTTGCCCCAGTACTTTTCTTTAGTTTGCACGGTGGTGCACTTGGTGATCGGTTCGATAAACAAAAAGTTTTAGTTGCGACAAATCTTGTAGGTGGAGCGGCTTCAGGAATTCTTGGTCTTCTCGTTGTAAGTCACCACATACAGATTTGGCATATATTCATACTCGCCTTTGTATTAGGGGTATCGAGTGCAGTAGATGCGCCAGTCCGCATGGCATTTAGCGCAGAAGTTGTTGGAAAAGATGATGTGGCCAATGCTGTAAGTCTTAACTCGGCAAATTTCAACTCAGGCCGCATTATTGGGCCTGCACTCTCTGGTTTGTCGATAGCAGCATTTGGAACAGGTCCGTCATTCATTCTCAATGCGCTCTCTTATGCAACCATCATTTTTGGAATCCTAAAGCTACGTAAAAGCGAGTTCTTTTCAATGCCCCGCTCTACTGGTTCAGCAAATGTTCGAGAAGGAATGAAGTACGTCATTGCTCGCCCTGATCTTTATGCAATCATGATTGTAGTTTTCTTTACTGCGACCTTTGGGTTAAATTTCCAGATTTTTAACGCAATGATGGCGACTGAGGTTTTCCATCGGGGAGCTGCATCATTTGGTTTACTCGGCACCGCTTTAGCAGTTGGGGCACTCGCTGGAGCACTTCTCTCGGCGCGAATGGAAGGTTATCGGAAAACAGTATTTGTGATTTATGGAAGTATCACTTTTGGTATCTCACTGATAGCTCTTGCATTTATGCCAACATATTTACTTTACGCACTGTGGCTGCCTGTATGTGGGGTTACCGCACTAACAACAATGATTGCCGCAAATTCATTAATGCAGGTTAATAGCGATCCGGTAGTACGCGGACGAGTCATGGGTATTTATCTTTTCGTATTCATGGGAGGGACTCCATTTATTTCCCCACTCGTAGGGGTGATGTCTGAGAAAATCGGAGTGAGACTAACAATTATTACAGGAGGAATAGTCCCCGTACTTGCAAGCGTTGTCGTTTTATTGAAATATCGCCAGCGGGTTGAGGTTCCACAAGATTTTTCTATTGATGTAGTTTTACCGTCCACTTATGACAATAAGGGCTAAAAGCCCCACAAGTGTCAGAAGAGTAATTAGCCTTCGCGTTTTATGATTCATAAATTTTCTCCAACTGTAACCTTTTGCGAAGGAAGAATTACTAGCGTTGAAAAGGCGAGTATTACTAGAACTGGCACCATTAAGTAAGCGCGAGATATTCCAAAATGATCACCTAGAACACCGAGAATAAATGGAGAACCGGCGATTGCTGAACCCGCCGCAAGTGAACTTCTTCCAATTGCTAAGTCGGGGCGATTGTCACTAAAGCCAATGAGGCGCAGTGATGAAAGTGGAAATTGCATTGAAAGACCCATGCCAACAACACACAAGGCAAAGAGGGAAATTAATAAAGTGTGTGAGAACCAAACAACACTAAAAGCAAAAAATTGAAGTGCAATAACAAACTTCAACTTACTGTCTAATTGAAAACGCTTGAGAACTTTGGGGCCATACCAACGCCCAAGTCCCATTCCTGTACCAACTGCCATGATGGTGATAGTCGAAAATGCTGGACTTGATCCAATTCGATCTCGAATAAGAGCCGCTGCCCAAAAAGTTGTGGCAAATTCACCAGCAATGCACGCGACAAATCCAAACCATGCAAACCAAAATTTTCCACTCAAAGCGCCACGTTGTGGACCGCTTTCGTCTGGAGTGTGTTCATCTGATATTTCATGACGTGATTGTGAATAGAGAAATATGGCAATTGGTATCACTACAAGAAGAGCCAAACGCCAACTAATTCCAAATGCAGCTAGCGTGCCAACAGAAAATGTTCCTAAAATATAACCAATTGACCCCACAGCATTTCCCTGAGAAAGAGCATTTGATGCATTTTCTCTAAAGTGTTCGGTGAATCGAGTAACCATTGCGTTGATCACTGTAGAAGTTCCAAAGCCAGCAATTAATGTGGCAATGAGCGTGAACTGGACTGCAGGAGCGAAAACAAAAGCAATGAGGCCAACAAGAAAGATACTCATGCCTATCCAAGTTGTACGCGGGCGACCGAACCTATGAACAAATACTGGCCCAGTAAATCCGGCTGCTATTGATGCAATTCCCATTGCTGTTCCATGTAGGCCAGCAATCGCAAGTGAAGTGTGCTGCTCAATTCGTAACAGTGGTTGCGCTGGCCCAAAACCGCCAACAAAAAATACAACGAGAGAGGTTTGCAGCGATCCGAGCCAAAAGACACGGTCGCGTTGAAACATAGTGAAACCCTAGTCCTAAACCTATAGAGCGTTTACCACATACTCGATAGAAGCGATGAGGGCATCAATATCTGAAGGCTCAACTGCTGGAAACATTCCAATGCGTAATTGATTCTTTCCGAGTTTGCGGTAAGGCTCAGTATCAACGATTCCGTTAGCTCGCAGCGCAGCTGCAATTTTTGCTGCATCGATTGCATCATCAAAATTGATGGTGCCAACAACGTTTGATCGCATTGAAGGATTAGTAACAAAAGGAGTTGTGTAAGACGTTTTCTCAGCCCATGAATACAGTCGTGAAGCAGAGTCTGCGCTTCGGCCGGCTGAGAATTTCATGCCGCCATTTGAGTTCATCCATTCAATTTGCTCTGCTAATAAAATAAGAGTGGCGACAGCAGGAGTGTTGTATGTCTGATCAAGGCGACTATTTTCAATTGCCGTGGTGAGATTAAAAAACTCAGGAACCCAACGCTCTGAATTCTTGATCTTTTCAACTCGTGCAATAGCAGCAGGACTCATGAGTGCAATCCATAGCCCACCATCGGAAGCAAATGACTTCTGTGGTGCGAAGTAATACGTATCAAATTCTTTGGCACTTACTTCTAGTCCGCCCGCTGCACTGGTTGCATCTACAAGTACAAGCGCGCCGTCTATTCCAGCAGGTCGCTTGATTGGCATTGCAACGCCAGTACTTGTTTCATTGTGTGTGAGTGCGTAAACGTCTATTCCTGCTTCAGCTTTTGCTTCTGGATGAGTGCCTGGTTCAGACTTAATAACAGAAGGTTCACCCAGGAAAGGTGCATCCTTAGAAGCAGTTGCAAACTTTGAGGAGAATTCTCCAAACACTAAATGTTGTGACCGAGATTCAATTAATCCAAAAGTGGCAATGTCCCAAAATGCTGTGGAGCCACCATTACCGAGCACAACTTCATATCCGTCAGGAAGTTGGAATAAGGAAGTGAGTCCTTCACGAACACTGTGCACTACGTTTTTAACTGGTTTCTGACGGTGCGACGTTCCAAGTATCGAGGTTCCACTATTTGCAAGTGCAGCTAAAGATGCAGGGCGAATTTTTGAAGGCCCGCAACCGAATCGTCCATCGGAAGGTTTTAGATTATCTGGGATTTTAATGTCTGTGCTCACAGGCAAAGACTAGGGGTAGTAGCGTGAAATTTCCCAATCGATTTCACCAGTGCCCGATGTGGTGCGTCTCTCAAATCGCACTCGATCATGCAAACGTGAATATCGTCCTTGCCAGAACTCAATCTCTGAAGGGCTAACGCGGTACCCGCCCCAATGCGGCGGTGTTGGAACATGTGAACCTTCTGGCCATTTCTCAGATGCTGATTTCCATCGCTCTTCTAATTCACTCCGAGATGACAGTGGAGAAGATTGTTGGCTTGCCCATGCACCGATCTGGCTATTCCATGGTCTTGTTGCAAAATATTCTTCTGATTCACTTCGTGAAATTTTTTCAGCTTCCCCGCTAATGATTACTTGTCGCTCAAGTGGATACCATGGAAAGAGAAGAGTGACGTGAGGATTTGAATGCATCGCGAGTGCTTTACGTGATGAGTAATTTGTAAAAAAGGTAAATCCATTTGCTGAGATATCTTTTAGTAAAACAGTTCTAGTACTGAGCTTTCCATTGTGATCCTGTGTCGATAAGACCATTGCATTTGCTTCAACTATTGCTGGGTTCTTGTGTGCTTGCTCCAACCAGGTAGAAAAAAACGCAAAAGGGTCCGAAGGCAATTCGTCAATACCTTGATCGCCATAGGTCCTCCGCATTGCCGAAATCTGCTCTGGGGTGAGTTCAGGTGCCATACCTGTATCTAACGTCACTTTTGCTCTGATGGCACGTTGTGCGTAAATTAGCGCTGGGGGCTCCGAGTATGGTCGAGAGCACCCTGTAACTAGGGGCAGAATTACTCCAGTACTTACGCGATATAAAGGAGAAACCGTGTCTGACGATTTCAAACCAGGCCTTGAAGGTGTCATTGCTTTTGAATCTGAAATTGCAGAACCAGATAAAGAGGGAAGTGCGCTTCGTTATCGCGGAGTAGATATTGAAGATCTCGTTGGTCGCGTTTCCTTTGGAAATGTATGGGGACTTCTTGTAGACGATGAATTTAATCCAGGCTTGCCTCCTGCGGAACCGTTTCCAATTCCTGTGCACTCAGGTGATGTTCGCGTAGATGTCCAGTCCGCAATTGCGATGTTGGCACCAGCTTGGGGTTTAAAACCACTTCTAGATATTTCTGATGAAGAAGCACGTAGCAATTTAGCTCGCGCATCGGTAATGGTTCTTTCATACGTTGCTCAATCTGCACGAGGAACTAAACTAACCGAAATTCCTCAATCTGAAGTTGATAAAGCGCACACAGTTGTAGAGCGAATGATGATTCGCTGGCGCGGAGAACCTGATCCACTACACGTGCGCGCAATAGATGCATATTTTGTTTCCGCAGCAGAGCACGGCATGAACGCTTCTACATTCACAGCTCGCGTCATCGCATCAACTGGCGCAGATGTTGCTGCTTCACTTTCTGGCGCAATCGGTGCAATGTCAGGTCCACTACATGGTGGCGCACCTTCACGTGTACTTCACATGATTGAAGAAGTAGAAAAAACTGGGGATGCCCGCACATACGTTAAAGGAATTATGGATCGCGGAGAACGCTTGATGGGCTTTGGACATCGTGTTTATCGCGCAGAAGATCCACGTGCACGCACTTTGCGTCGTACAGCAAAAGAATTAGGTGCACCTCGTTTTGAAGTTGCGCTCGAATTAGAGAAAGCAGCTCTTGCAGAACTACATGAGCGTCACCCAGAAAGAGTTCTTGAAACCAACGTTGAGTTTTGGGCAGCGATTGTTCTTGATTTCGCTCAAGTTCCTGGTCACTTGTTTACTTCAATGTTTACAGCTGCACGCACAGCAGGCTGGAGCGCACATATTCTTGAACAAAAGCGCACAGGTCGCTTAGTTCGTCCTTCAGCTCGCTACATTGGAAAAGGTCCGCGTAAAGCAGAGACTGTTAGCGGTTGGGACCAGACGGTTAATCAGCTTCATTCCTAATTTTTCTTGCGTAATTTTGCAAGACTGGATTGGCTAGATTCCATTCATAGCGCTTGATTGCCGTGGTGATGATTTAATCACCCCGTGGCAAAAGCGAGCATTATGTGGTTTCGAAGAGACCTGCGAATAGCCGACAACCCTGCACTCCTTGAAGCGATATCTAGCGGGGATGAAGTAGTTCCTGTTTTTATTTTAGATAAGAAACTTATCAATGCGACAGGAAATAAGCGCCTTGCATATTTAGGCCAATCACTTCGAGCTCTTGATGAATCACTTGGGAACAATCTGCATGTAATGATCGGTGATCAAGTTGATGTCTTGAAAGATTTGATGTCGCGTTACAACGCCACCTCAGTTCATATTTCTGCTGAGTACGAACCGTACGGAGTTGCACGTGATAATCGCGTGGAATCCGCCGGAATAGCATTAACAAAAACAGGAAGCCCTTACGCAGTCGCACCTGGACGCGTAAGAAAGCCAAGTGATGGAACCCCGTATCGCGTTTACACACCTTTCTATAAAGGTTGGTGTGCGCATGGATGGCGACCACCTGCTTCGAAACCAAAAACTGTGAATGCAATAAAGCCAAATGGAAAAGATCGAAATTTTCCTGATTGGGAAACACCTAAAGGCGCAATCTTGTCACCAGCTGGAGAGGTGAGCGCTCATGAGCGGTGGGAATATTTCTCCGAGAAAATTTTAGATCACTACGACGAAACTCGAAATCTTGCTGGGATGGACGGTACAAGTCGACTCAGTGCGCATTTAAAGTGGGGCGAAATTCATCCGCGCACCCTACTTGCGCAACTTGGCGATAGTAAGGCTCACGATGTATTTCGAAAAGAAATTGCTTGGAGAGAGTTCTATGCCGATGTTCTTCACCACAATCCGCATACCGAAAAAGATTATTACGCACCAAGATTTTCTGAGATGCGTTATGACACTCCTGACAAAAAATTTGACGCATGGAAGGAAGGGAAAACTGGCTACCCCTTTGTTGATGCTGCAATGCGCCAATTAGTTCAAGAGGGTTGGATGCACAATCGCACCCGCATGGTTGTTGCCTCATTTTTAGTGAAGGATCTTCATCTTGAATGGCAACTGGGGGCAGATTTCTTTATGGAGCATTTAGTTGATTATGACGTTGCATCTAACGCACATGGTTGGCAATGGACTGCTGGCTGTGGCACTGATGCATCTCCTTACTATCGAATTTTTAATCCAATTGAGCAAGGCAAACGCTTTGATGAACAGGGCAGCTACATTAAAAAATATATCCCCGAACTTTCTCACTTACCAGAAAGTGAAATTCATGAACCTTGGCTATATCCCGAAGGTTTAAAGCGAGGCTACTCAGAGAGAATTGTTGACCACGCCCTTGAACGACATGAGTCTCTTGCAAGACTTTCTGAGTTAAAGGAAATTACGCCAAAAAGTTTGTGAACTGCCAAGGATCAGATTCGTCGTATTGACGACCATTCCAACCCTTAAAGAGATCATTACGATGCATCATGGGATCCCAATCTGCTGCCTCTGAGTGGTAACCGCCCCAATATTTTTCGGCATAGGGCAGAACTTCTCGCCACGGCATGTCATCGGGAACCATGTAACCGCGTTCTGGATTCTTCATAGCCCATGCAATCGCTGCAAATACTGCAGAACCAACTTGTACTGTTGTTGCAGATTGACCTGGAATGAGTTTGCGTGCGTCATGAATGTTGAGAAGTGAACCAGTCCACCATGATTTATAAACATGGCCCATCAAGAGAACACCTAACCGATCAGAACCATCAATAATCTCATCGTTCATGATGCGTTGATTCTCTGTGATATTCCATTGATGCATTTCTAACTCTCGCATCGATGCAATTGCTGCATCTGTTGGGCAGTATGCGTAATGCACTGTTGGGCGATACACAGCTTTTCCATTTTCACGGACCGTTAAGAAATCAGAAATGGTAAATGCTTCTCCGTGGCGAACAACCATTCCGGTCGTTTCCATATTTGGGACCCAAGAACGGACCCATGTTGTTGCACCTGGCTGGGCAATTCCAATTTGGTTTTCGGGCCCACCTGTATGCGTAAATGCTTTCGCTGGAAGAGTTTTCTCGTGAGTGCCCCAACCTAATTCTGCTGGCGCGATTCCCTCTTCGTAAAAACCTTCAACACTCCAGGTATTAACGAATTCATTTACTAACTTTGGCTTGTCAGAAATTTGAGTATCTCGCTCTGCGATGTGAATAACTTTCACGCCGAGTGCTTGAGCTAAATGTGGGTAATCATCTGCAGTTAGTGCAGATTCAACTCCAGGACCAGCCTTATTTTCTTTAATCGCTCGTGTTGCAATATCAACGAGGGCTTTCTTTGTTAAGTGAGAAACTAAACCAGGATTTGCACCATGTTCCACGATTGCAGTCGGACCCTTGCCTGCCCATGTGTCAGTGAGTTTACGTAATTTCATATGGCGGTAATAAAGAGTGCGCTCTTGAGGCGTGCGTGCCGAAGGATTTGAGTTTGGATCCCATAGCTCAAGTGAAGTGTTTAAGTAAATAACGCCGTGGTCGTGTGCCCAACCCAAAATATCGTTTACATCGATATTCCAGGCTAAATCTAATAAAAAGTCACCTGCTGATAAATATTTACTTAAGAATTGATCCATATTTTCGCGGGTGAGCTGGTCATTTGTATATGTTGCGCCCTTTGCTATGGAATCTGCAAATCTGGATCTAGTGTCTCTTTGATCCACAATCGTCATCTGTTTACCTTCTACTAAATGTTCAAGTAGTAAAGGCACTACGCATTGAGAAACTGAACCTGCGCCGAGAACAAGAATTCGATTATGGAAGGATTTAGACAATGAGACCTCTTCTGCGCATGGGGTAAATGAATTTTCCGCGCGGAGAAAGCATAAGTCACTGGAACCCCTGGTCTGACCACACACCAAGTGATTGATTCTTTGCTTGGTACATGGCGTTGTCTGCCCTGCGAAGTAAGTCAGGGGAGCCGTCATTGTTCACATGACCTACGCTCACGCCCACTTTGATTTCTGCACTATTGATTGCAAATGGATAGCTCAGTGTTGCTCTCAACGCTTGTGCCACTTCAATGGTCATGGCGCGATCTCCTCGGATGATTGCCCCAAACTCGTCACCTCCCAAGCGGGCTAGAAGTGAGCCGCTGGGCAAAGCTCGTGAAAAACGCTGTGACACTTGCCTAAGCAACTCATCACCAACTTCATGTCCGTACTTATCGTTGATTGGTTTAAATCCATCTAAATCCAATAGCAAGAGCGCGCTTTCTATATTTGGCGTTTTGGAAATGAGGTTGAGTTCTGCAATAAAGCGTCGTCGATTCGGAAGGCCTGTTAAGTCATCAGTTCTAGCAAGAACGCGTTCATTACCGATGGATTTTGCTTGGCGAAGCGCGATAGTCATTCGGAAGAATGCTAGAAGCAAGGTAGAAATAGTCGGAACGATAATGAAACCTGGAAAGTAACCAGGGCGAAGCGCGTTTATAGCAAGCAGGGTTGCGCTTAACATTACCGAAAGTGCAATAAATAAAGGATTAATCATTTCTAAACTTTGTATTTTCTTGGAACGTAATGATGTTGCTAATGTAATGAGAAGGATTCCTAGTAGCCAACCGTCATCGCTTATCAATCCAAGTGAGTAGTGACTATTTGCACTGAGCCAAAGAAAGAGAAAATCAGAAATTGCAAAAATACTTATGCCTAGAGCAAACAAACCTGAACGCAAATTAGGTCTAGCGACGAAAATTGAAAGCGTTATTGTGAGAAGAACTAAATCTGCAATCGCAAAAAAGATGGCGAAGAAAGTCTTTGTAACATTTCCAGAAAAGTGAGGCAATACTGGTTCGATAGCGAAAGCGGCGCCGACCGAACTTAACCCCAAGCAAAGGATTGCTGAGTCAATAATGTCCACAAAACTAAATGCAACACCTTGAATAAGCAGACGTGGAATTGCCACAAACAAACTGGGATAAAAGAGAACATAAAACACATTGGCAATGGTCGAAAAGTACCCGGGAAGTGTGTAGAACTCTGTTGCGCTAGTCAGAATTGATCCAGAAGCCCAGGCAAAAATCGCGAAGGAAAGGGCATACTGGCCGACGCGATTTTTCACGTCTGTGCCCAATACGCTTATAAAAAATACTGTGGCCGCTACTGCGTTGTAAAGGAATAGGTCAACCAAAAGATTTGTGCTGGAATTAAATGCTCGGAGAAGAATATGAGCAATAAGAAGAAGAGCAGCAAGTAAACGGAGGAATAGAGCGCTGCCCATATCTGGCAGTTAAGTGAGCATAGAGCTAAAGATGAATAAGGGTAGCCATACCCAAAAAGCATCCTTCTCTTACCGCTAGCAAAAAACTAGCAGAGGGCTTTTAAGCCAAACCGCAATGTGGTTATAGACCCTTTGCGCAGATCATTGAGCGCATATCGAGCGCTTGCGCTACGCCACCTTTAGCTTGGTCTAGTTGAGTGGCGGCATACTCACGAGTCTTCTTCATAGTCTCTACTGATTTACCTGTTTTTCTGTAGAGAGCAGAAGATGCAGTGAGGGATGTAATCGATTTCTTAAAGGTAGTAATTGCTTGCGCATAAGTTGTTATTGCAGGTTTATTCTTTATTGCATTGGCGCTATCTGCAATAAGTTTTTCACGTTTGGCAGTGAGAGCCGTAACGGTTTCCGTAAATGTCTTTATTTGTAGATCAAGAGCATCGGCCTTCTCATTTTGCAGAACAACATTTGCTTGTTCATCCAAAATCTTCTGATCTAAATCAGCTAGCGTTGCCGGCATTTGCGCTGCCAACCCTTGATAATCCTTATCTGACTTAATCCATGCTGTGTTGGCATCTAAACAATCCTTGCTGACCCATGTCAGCTTTGCATTCTTCACTGTTGGGTTTTTGGTGCACTTGTAGGTTGTTGTCTTCACCTTTGTTGTCGCTCCAGATTTCGCACAAGCAACCCCGTTACTGATCTTGACTGCAGCCGTCGCTGATGGCGCGACAAAAGACCCGGTAAGTAAAAGGGATGCGAGACAAGCGGTAACAACTTTGGTAAACATGGAAACCTCCCGATAGATTTACAACATCCAATAGATACAGCAGATATAAGGCAATATTAGCGATGAATGCCTTTTTAACCGAGCAAGACCACGCTTGCTAACTAGGAATTGACTGTGAAATCTACTGACGTTCCCTATTTCTGACGTTGTTTTACCCTGACGTTCATGCCAATTTTGCGAATCAAAGGGCGAGGTCCAAACCGTGTGATGAAACTTAAAATCCCATACTGCCACCCTGGAATAGATAACGCCCTACCTTTTTGCGAATCACTCCAAGCTTTAGCTACTACATCTTCTGATGTCAGCCACATAAAAGCAGGTAAAGAATCCATCTTCATACGACCGCGTTCGTGAAACTCAGTACGCGTAAAACCTGGACACAATGACGTTACATGAACGCCAGTTCCTTGAAGTTCAGTATGCAGTGATTCGCTCAAGACGGTTAAGTAAGATTTTGATGCGCTATACGTTCCCCCGGCTATCCAGCCAGCAACCGAAGATACATTGATAACAGTTCCACTATTTCTGGCTCGCATAATAGGTAAAACTGCATGCATCAGACGCATGGGAGTTTGAACCAGTACTTCAAGTAGCTCCTTTTCCGCATCAATGTCACTTAGCAAGAAGCTCTTATTAATTCCAAAACCTGCATTATTTACTAAGACTTCTATTGGCTCTTGTAAATTCAGTAGACGCTTTTCGACTCTACTTACAGCATCATTTTTTGTAAGATCAGCCTGAATCACTTCACAGCGCACATTGTGCGCATTAGATAGATTTTTCGCACTTTCATCTAAACGATTTCTATCGCGAGCTACGAGAACAAGATTGAATCCTTCTCGGGCAAGTAGTTCTGCAAAACTTGCACCAATTCCGGCAGTTGAACCAGTAATAAGAGCAAATTTTGAAGTATTCACTTGAGGCACAACTGATTAACGTATTCGAAGTTCTGCAGGAGCACCAGCTGGTACAACAGGATGATGTGGTGCGATCGGAGCAATAGTTTTGTAGGCAGAGCCTTGAGATGGGCGAAGATCAACTTCACCACAGTTTGGCCACATAGACATTGCGCGTTCTGCCTGTGCAGTAATTGTTAGCGAAGGGTTAACGCCTAAGTTTGCTGTGATTGTTGAACCATCAACAACATGGAGTGTCGGATAATTCCACACCCGATGATATGGATCGATTACTCCACGATCAGCGCTATCTCCGATGACACATCCACCAACGAAATGTGCAGTAAATGGTGCGTCGATGAGATCTCCAATATGGCCGCCTGCTATCCCACCGTACTGAGATGCAATTTGTCGTGCAGTTGCATTAGCTTCTGGGATCCAGGTTGCATTAGGTTTTAGCGGATCATTTTCTGACGTTAAATGCCAACCAAATAGACCACGTTTTCCGCGGACTTTAATTGCAGAATCAACATTTTGCATAACCAGAGCGATGAAAGTCCGTTCAGACCAATGGCGCACATTAAGAACTTTTGGCAAGAGAGAAGGCTTAGTGATAAATGTTCGCAACCATTGCTTCCGACGGATTTTGGAAGATTCACCATCAGTCATGAGAGTTTGCATGAGCCCCATGAAATTACTGCCCTTTCCATAACGGACAGATTCCACGTGGGTACCTTCTGAGGGATAGAAAGAGGATGTTATTGCTGGACCTTTACTGAAATTAATCTTTGTAGTTGGCATTGTTGCTCCAACTAATGACTCGCTATTTGTTCGAGAAAGATCACCTAAACGAGATGAGATGTGAGGAAGTTTGCCGTCATCTTTCATGCGGTGTAATAATTTTTGAGTATTGAAAGTTCCTGCAGAAACAATTACTTGTGGTGCAGTAAAAGTTAATGTTGAGCGGCCCCATCCTCTTGTTCCTTTTGCTGAGACAACCCATTCTCCATTAGGTTTTTGCTTAATCTCAGTAACTGTTGTTAAAGGAAAGACCTTCGCCCCAGCCTTCTCTGCAAGTCCGAGATAATTTTTGGGAAGTGTGTTCTTAGCATTGTGACGACAACCAGTCATACATCCGCCACATCCAACACAGCCTTCACGATCTGGTCCAACACCACCAAAATATGGGTCCGATACTTTTTCTCCAGGCTTATCTCCAAAATGGATTCCAAGGGGTGCGAGTGTAAAAGTGTGGCCAACTCCCATTGCTTCTGATGCATCTTTAAGAGCTTGATCACTGGGTGAAAAGTAAGGATATTTCGTTACACCTAGCATGGCGCGTGCTTGTACATAGCAAGGTTCTAATTCTTGTTTCCAGTTTGTAATTGCAGACCATTGTGGATCTTGAAAATATTCATCCCCGGGTTGATACAAGGTATTGGCATAAACAAGCGATCCACCGCCAACCCCCGCTCCAGCCAGAACTAACACATCTGGAAGTACGTGAATCCGCTGGATACCTAAAAGTCCTAATTTTGGAGCAAAAAGAAATTTGTTTAGTCGCCAAGACGTTTTAGGAAAGTCCTTATCTTCAAATCTTTTACCTGCTTCAAGAACTGCTACGCGATATCCCTTTTCAATAAGGCGTAACGCAGAGACAGAGCCACCAAAACCTGAGCCAACGATGATGACGTCAAACTCACGGTTCATGGCGTTAGATCTCGATTCCGCTCGAGTCTTCATCTCGAATTGTCCACGTTGTGCCATATGGCTCTAATAAATCTAAGAAAGGTTTTGCATCAAACCATTCTGGACCGTTTACACCTGAAGGTTGCCAGATACCCTTGTGAATCAATTCCATTGCGATCACAGGATTTACTGCGGTTTGCCACACAACTGCTTGATCGCCATATTCCTTCATAGACCAAGCGTTATCAATCACGTTGTACATATAACAAGCGTAAGGCTTACCTTCTTTATTTAAACCTTTTACAAGAGTTCCGGCGCAAGTTTTCCCGCGCATACGCTCACCTAGTGTTGCCGGATCGGGAAGCGATGCCGTTAACAAATCTCTTGGTGAAACAGAAACTCCTTGCACGTCAACATGCTCTTTGCGATCCATGCCGAGCATATGAATTGTTTTAAGAGTCGTGATGAATTGCGCACCAAGACCGTATTTAAAGTTAACTTTCTTTGCATCGACCTTTTGCGGAATAAGAACAACTTCTTCGTGCTCCACATTCACGCACTCAACTGGCCCAATTCCTTCAGGAAAATCAAAGACTTCAATTTCGCTAAATGGTTCGGTTGTAAACCAGCCACGGCCATCTTCCCAAACGAGTGGAGGATTAAGGCACTCTTCGATAGTCGTCCAAATAGAGAAGGAAGGTGCAAAGTTATGACCTTCAACCGTGAGATTTGATCCATCCAGAACGGTGATGGAATCCAAACGACTGAATAAATAGTCTGAGGCATAACGAGCAAATACATCACTCATGCCAGGTTCAATACCCATACCAACGAGCGCGTAAATTCCTCGTTCACTCCAGTTCCAATCACGAGCAAATTGTTCGTCCCCGAGCTTTACGCCAGTTTCGGTATTTGGATAGTGAGGATGTGGGCGCGATAGTGACATCGCCATATCTATGTAATTTGTGTTTTCGATTTCGCACGCCAAAAAAATCGGCATGACATAACGAGGGTCAACAGCATTGATGACCACATCTGGATTCGCTTTTCGAATTAACTCTCTGATGTCTTCAAGTTCAGCGGCATTAACTTGTGCTGCGGAAAAACGTGAATCGTTAACGCGGGTAACGGCTTCTTCAGCGCGAGACAAATTACGATCGGCAATAACCATTGATGAAATAAATGGCCTTCGAGATGCGATATTTGCGATTGCTCTGCCAACGCCGCCCGCGCCTATAACTAGCGCCTTCATTGTTGGCCTTCCATGAGGAAAATACTCCTGATCAGTTAGATTACCTATGCTAGCCATTTGTATTAGATAAGCCAATTTCATGCGTAAAAATCCTTAGTACTTTAGAAAAACAGTATGAGTATCCTTACCCTAATAAAAACAAATTTCGAGATGCACGTCCCCGTAGCTCAGTGGATAGAGCAACCGCCTCCTAAGCGGTAGGTCGCAGGTTCAACTCCCGCCGGGGACACACTAAAACTTTAATTAAAAATTATTGTTCTTTGCCCTACAAGAAAAATCCTATCTTCTGCATACAACTTGACTGCCTTAGCAAGAACTCGTCTTTCGATATCGCGGCCTATTGCAATTAACTCTTCAGGCGTTGAAGCATGATTTACGTGAGCAACATCTTGTTGGATGATTGGTCCTTCATCAAGTTCGCTCGTAACAAAGTGGGCTGTTGCTCCAATAATTTTAACTCCACGCGCATGCGCTTGGTGATACGGCTTTGCACCTTTGAATCCAGGCAAGAATGAATGGTGAATGTTGATTATTTTGCCGGGCATAAAGTCACAGAAGCTCTTGGAAAGAATTTGCATATATCGAGCCAACACTACAAAGTCGATACCTAGCTCGGTGATGCGATTTCTGATCGCATCTTCAGTGTTTAGAACCTCAAAGGCAGTTCCATGTGTTTCTACCAAAAAACGGAGATCCTCATGATTAGCGATTACGAGAGGTATCTCGATAGGGAGTTCTCCCAATTCGATTAGATAAAGAAGGTCTCGCAGGCAATGACTCTCCTTAGTTACAAGGACCAGAGCCTTCTTTTTTTGGTTCGCGCCTCGTAATTTAAGAGTTGGCGTAAACCTCGCCAATTCTTTTCCAAGTATTTCCTCTGATTCTTCTAATTTAAGATTTGTTTCAAATCGAGTTCTCATGACAAAAATATTGGTTGCAGGATCAGTAAATTGCTGGTTCTCAATGATGTTTCCCTTGCAAGCCAAAATTGCTGAAGTCATGGCATGCACGATTCCAGGTTGATCTTTGCACTGCAGGGTGACTATCAAATCCATGGCGAAAGAGTAACCGCTATTAGTGAGTAAGAGTAAATCGGCGAAGCGATTTAGGTGCCCACCAATTGCGTTCCCCGAATAGGCGCATAAGAGCCGGAACTAGGAGTGCTCGAATCAAGGTTGCATCTAGCAACACTGCAAACGCAACTCCGAAGCCAAGTAATTTAATAGATGTCACTCCGCTGGTAATAAAAGCGGCGAATACAACTGCAAGAAGTAAAGCAGCAGCGGTAATAATTCGAGCCGATCTTTGGAGACCGATAGCGACAGATTCGGTATTAGATTTTCCGGAAACATGTTCTTCTCTAATTCTAGAGAGTAGAAATATTTCATAGTCCATTGATAAACCAAAAACCACGACAGCAACGAGGATTGTTGAACCGGTGTCGATTGTCCCCGTCTGCGTAAAATCGCCAACTAACCACTTCAGATGCCCGTCAATGAAAATCCAACTCAATACTCCCAAAGTGGCGACAAGTGAAAGTCCGTTCAGTACAACTGCTTTAATCGGCAGAATAATTGAGCCAGTAAAAATGAAAATGAGAATGAAAACACTAAGGGCAATCCAACCCAGCGCCCAAGGTAGAGCATGAGCAATTCCATCTTGTGAGTCAGTAAAATCAGCTGCCGGACCTCCGATAAGAGTTCCTTCTGGAGTTTTTAAAGCTCGAATCTCATGAATCATTTTTGCTGCTTCTATAGTTCTAGAAGGCATTGATTGAATTGCGCTAATACGCATAACGGAACCGGCGCTTTGCTCTTGGCTTACTCGCAAAACGCCTGGGATCATTTTTAATTTATCAGCAAAGTCAGTGACTGCTGTCATGTCATTTGCGCCGTTAGGAATGATTATTTCAATGGGACTTCCTTCTTGACCTGGAAATCGATCGGCAATTATCTGTGAAGAAATTGCCGCTTTGTCTGATGAAGGCAAAACGCGGGAATCAATCTGTGCAAAAGATATGCTTTTAACTGGTGCAGCAAAAATTGAAATAATGATCAGGGATACCAAAACAATAGGAATTGGTCTACGCATAACAAATCGAGCAGTAGAAGCCCATCGGCCATCTTCTTTAGGCGTTATGGCACCTTTGCGAATAATTCCTTTATCAACTTTTCCTCCTAATATTGCAAGAATTGCAGGCAGCGGAATGAGCGCACCTGCGACCGCAAGAGCTACAACGGAAATTCCCGCGTAACCAAATGATTTGAGAAAAGATAACGGAAACAAGATGAGAGCTAATAAGGTAACAAAGACTGTTAGCCCAGAATAAAAAACCGTCTTGCCAGCTGTGTTGATTGTGGTTATTACGCTTTCATCAACACTTTTCCCTGCATGAAGCTCTTCCCTGAATCGATTGACAATGAGCAGTGCGTAATCAATACCAAGTCCTAGGCCTAAGCCTGTTATGAGGTTGAGGGCAAAAACGCTTACTGATGTAAATAGAGTGAAAAGGTAGATACAGAAGAATGCTCCGAGTATTGAACTCACTCCCACAACAAGGGGCATTGCAGAAGCGACGAGTGCGCCAAAAACAAATAACAAGAGGATAAAAACCAATGGGATCGAGATTGCTTCAGCTAGCGCCAGATCCTTCGAAATTTTGTTGTTGATTGCGTGAGTAATTACACCTCCACCAGAGGCATAAACTTTCAAATTTTGAAAAGTACCGTCGTACTTTGCCTGGATCCGACTGCCGATTTCACTTATTCCGCCAAAATCTGACTTATCTGCATAAATAAAAAGGAAACCTGCCTTGCCATCCGCAGATTTTAAATTAGGCGCGCTACCCGCAGACCAATATGAGAGTGTTTGTGAAATCCCAGGTTCCTTTTTAATTAAATTTTCTAAAGTAGTTGCAGAGGCAATCACTTGGGGATCATTGATATCTCGACCCGCATCAAGCACGAGAACTACCCCGGGATCATTTATATGAAAAGTATCCGTGAGGTAAGTAGCGGCTTTAGCTGAATCGCTCTTTGGGTCAGAATATCCACCGCTTTCCAATTTTGAAAAAGAAAGGGAGCCAATTCCGCCAGCCACTAACACAACGAGGATAAATGTGAAGAGCGTGAGTTTTCGTTTACGCACAACAAGAAGTGCCAATGAATTAAACAATCACCACTCCTTAGGTGTTCGATATTGAGGTACTTAGCAATACAATTCTACTATGAGTGAATTAACGCCGAAATCGAGTTCTGACGAGCGTGATCCTGCACAAGACCTAGAAGATGAAAAACAAAGGGAAGCTCAACTTCAAGAAGATAAACCCCCTCATCACGATTAAAAATGACGCAAGAAGTTATTAATCCTTTTTAGGCGCGGAAGTATTTCCACTTTCAGGGCTGGCTTTTACTGAAGAACTTTCTTTAGGCGCAGTTGATTCTTTGGCTGGTGCGGAATCTTTAGAAGCGCTTGGGGCAATAGTGGCGCTTGAGGAACTTTTGGAATCAGTCTTATAAAACCCTGAACCTTTAAAGACAACACCAACTGCTGAATAAACTTTCCTTATTTCTCCATCACAAACTGGGCATTGAGTGAGTGAGGCTTCTGAAAAATCTTGAAATGCCTCAAATTCATGGCTACACGCATTGCACGCGTATTGATACGTGGGCATTGCACATCCTTATCTCCGGCAATTACTGGCTCTGCAAAAGTTTTTCTCAAAGTACAGTGGAAGTAAGTGTAAAGAAGTGAGACGATTGAGGCGAATCGAGCGGGGTTAAGGGGGCAATAAGTGCGCAAGACCATTATTTCTTCAGCAATATTGCTTCTGACCTTATTTAGTTCATCCGCAGCTCTAGCAAATTCATTAGTGAGTACATCTCCAATCAGCGGATCGACCGTAACAACATCGCCTAGCGCGGTCACGATTACCACCCAAGTTGTCTTGAGCGATATGGGCAATAGCGTTGTAGTGACTGATAAGAAGGGCCAGCGAGTTGATGATGGTTCATTAATTGTCGACGGCATGGGTGTTTTGATTGGATTGCAATCTCTTGTTGATAGTGGTGTTTACACAGTTACTTATAGTTTGTTATCCGACACAGATTCCCCTTTGGAGGGATCATTTACTTTCAATTACTCTGCGCCAAATGTAATTTCGGTTCAGTCTCCCGTACCTACTGCATCAAAAGTCTCAGTACCTGAAACTGGCAGCAGTAATTCCGCGACATCGATTTTCGTCATAGTCATGCTTTTTCTAGCATTTGTTGTTCTCGTGTCACTTTCCCTTTATGCTCGGAAAATTTTTAGTCGCAAATGATGCACCTTGCAGCAGTGCTTCCTTCTGCTGGCCCAGCAGTGAATGCTCTTGTGACAATCAGTAAATTTGTTGGCATGACAGCAAGTATCGCTGTAGTTGGCTCCCTACTTGCTAGCGGATTTCTTTTAGAAAATAAAGCAGGATTTTTAACCCAGAATTCATTGCGGCTTCGTGCAGTAACTTTTTGGTCTGCAATCATATGGATAGTGGCTTCTATCGGAAATATTATCTTCACACTTGCAAACATTTTGGGTCAATCTATTTCTGCAGTATTTGAGATGAACACATTACAGTCATTCTTAACTCAAATTACTCTCGGCCAATATATGTTTTTTCAAACGCTCGCCTCCGTTTTTGTCGCAATTTTCGCGATGAGGATTAAAAAAATTGGTGGATCAATATGGTTGCTAGCGATGGCCTTGCTTGGGATTGTCGCTCCAATTTTTCAATCTCACTCAGCTTCAAGCGGGTCACACGCACTGGCTATCGGTTCACTTGTCATTCACGTAGTAGCCATATCAATGTGGGTTGGTGGCGTATTTTCATTGGCATTGCTAGATCCTGCAGATAGAGCAACGGCAACACCACGTTTTAGTCAGTTGGCACTATGGGCAGCAATAGGGGTTGTTGCCAGCGGATCAGCTAATGCTTGGGCTCGTCTAAATTTTGCCGAAGCATGGCACAGTACTTATGCATTGGTTGTAATTGGAAAGATAGTTTTAACAATTGCGCTCATCTTTATTGGGTATCTACACCGCCAGAATCTTTCTTTTAAAAATAAAGCCACTGTAAATTGGCCTGATTTTGCAAAATTAATTGTCATTGAGCTCGGAATCATGATCACCGCACTGGCTTTAGGTGCTTGGTTATCTTCAAATAGACCTCCAAGCCCCGGGGCAAATCCAAAATTTAGCGCAGCAATAACTGTTGCTGGACTTTCAATGCCAGATTCTCCAAGCTTGAAGAATGTCTTCTTTTTATACAATCCTGATGCTTTGTTTCTTGGGTTCTTAATACTTGCTGTCGCTCTTTATATTCTTGGCGTAATAAAACTTACGCGCAGAGGAGATAAGTGGCCTGTTGGTAGAACCGTTGCATTTGCATTAGGTATTTTTGCAATTGATCTGGCAACCAGTGGTGGAATCGGCATCTATGCCCATTTTTCATTCTCGTATCACATGATTGCGCACATGATATTGGGAATGATTGCACCTATTGGTCTCGTGCTAGGCGCACCTATTACTTTGGCTCTTCGAACTCTTCCTCAAGGACGCACTCAGGAAGAACGAGGAATCAGAAATCAAGTGGTCATGATGTTGCATTCACGATGGTCAAAAACAATCGTGAACCCAGTGGTGGCGCTTGCTATTTTTGATGGATCTCTTTTTATTCTTTATTTCACATCACTATTCGGTGGAATGATGCAAAGCCATACTGGGCATTTCGCTATGAACCTTCATTTTATATTAGCCGGGTTTCTTTTCTTCCATGTGATCATTGGAGTGGACCCAAATCCAAATCGGGCACCGTATTTAGTTCGAATAATGATCCTTTTCGGAGCTATGAGCATTCATGCATTTTTCTCGATTGCTCTCATGTCTGCGACAACGTTGCTTGATGGTGGATATTTTGCGCAACTACATACTCCGTGGGTTGGCAATCTATTAGCTGACCAAAGAATGGGTGGAGGAATTGGTTGGGCGATGGGGGAGATTCCAATTCTCTTGGCGCTAGTTGCGACATTTATTCAATGGAGTCGAGATGATACGAAAGAAACTAAGCGCATTGATCGCAATGCAGAGCGCATGGCCGCAATGGGGCAACCCGATGATTTGGCAAAATACAACGCATACTTATCTGATTTGGCAGAGCGCGACAGGCGTAATAATTAAATTCTGAACTGCTTTAGAACACCCTTACATTATTTGGTGTCGCTACTGCATCAACAGAAACGTCATGAGGCTCTACCGGTAGTTGGTCATCGCCGACTTCACCTTCGTGCACCAACGCAATTTTCCACGCATTGAGCAAAGGAAGGCTCTTGTCATAGTAGCCACCGCCTTTACCTAACCGAAAACCATCTTTATCGATATAAAGCGCAGGAAGAATCACAACATCAATGATGGATAAATCTTTTTCTGATTCGCCAATCGGCTCAAGAAGGTTTCCTCTTTGTTCTAAGTCTTCAAAATCTCCACTCCATCGCACCCAATCTAAAGAATTATGAGAAATTCTTGGGAGTAGGACGACCTTATTGTTTTCCAAAAGTTCGGCGTTCAATGAAGAAGTTGATGGCTCGAGTCCATACGAGATATAACTGGTGATTACTTTTGCCTCACGGATTTGTGGGATGGAAAGCAGATGCAGAAATGGATCTTTTGTGAATCGCTGTGGACGAAGTTGGCGTAGTTGTTCACGCAACTTCGCTTTTTCGTCAGCCTCGGCCATTTAAATCCCCTAGAACTCTGCCCTTAACAAGTATGGTGTGATTATGTCAGAGCAGATTCGAGTCGATGAATTTCTAAGTTCATTGCTTTCCATGTGCGCCACACTGGAGGCGTTCGAACTTCCACTTTTAGATGCACATGGGGCAACACTGGCTGAAGATATTTACGCTGGTGAGCGCTTGGTGATGCGCAAAGGCACACGTATTCGCTCAACTCATATTGGATTAGCAGCTTCTATCGGTCGCGGGCATCTGCCAACTCTTCCTCATCCACGAGTTGTCATACTTTCTGCTGGGCCGGATTTAGTTGAGCCCGGAGAAAACTTGGCTGGCTCAGAAGAATATGAAACAAATTCTTGGTTGCTCACAACTGCAGTTCGCGAAGCTGGGGCAATTGGTTATCGCGTGCATTCAATTCCAGATAACGAAGAAGAATTAAAATCTCTTATAGAGGACCAGTTGGTGCGCGCAGATCTTGTGGTGGTTAGCGGTGAACGGGGTGATGATTCGTTTGACCTGATAACTCGGACCCTCAGCACACTTGGCGAAATTACAACTGTAGATATGGCAATCGAACATAGTGGACGCCATAACTTCGGAAAAATTGGTCCTGACGGTACGCCGGTAGTTACATTGCCCGGGGATCCGATCTCTGCATACATTTCATTTGAATTATTCGTTCGGCCAATGATTCGGACGATGTTGGGGTCTGAAAATATTCATCGACCAAGCGTGAAAGCAAAACTAGAAAAACCGATTGCCTCAAATCTAGGTGTGCGCTCCTATCTTCGTGCATTTCTTTCTGAAGATGGAAAATCTGTCCACGCGATCCCAGATCAAGAAGAAATGTCCACACTTGCTGATTCCAATGCCCTGATTGCCATTCCTGAAGATGCGACAAAACTTTCAGCCGGGGATCAGGTGGCGGTTGTCGTATTACGACGTAGATATTTTTAAGACTATGGAAAAATTCTCAACCCACCATTGGCCAGTTGTCATCACGTTTGGCTCACTCGAGCTTCGCCCGTTACGGCTGAGAGATCGATTGCAATGGAACAGGGTGCGAAATTCAAATCTGCAATGGCTTAAACCTTGGGAAGCGACTCTGCCCCGGATTCCTGGAGAAGATCACGGAATAAATCTTCCGAGTTATTTTCAAATGATGAGCGCATACAACAGAGAAGGTCGCGCTCAACGCTCCATTTCACTGGCAATATGGTTTGAAGGTCGCCTTGTGGGCCAAATATCGATGGGCGGAATTATTTTTGGTGCCCTAAGAGGAGCTCACATTGGATATTGGATAGATCAGGCTTATTCCAATCGGGGCCTAACAACTCAGGCAGTTGACCTACTTACAGAGTATGGATTTTCATCACTGTTACTCCATCGAATCGAAATCAATCTGCGCCCAGAGAATGCAGCCTCGCGTAAAGTTGCAGAAAAAGCTGGCTATCACTTAGAAGGCGAACGACCTCGCTATCTCCATATCGACGGTCAATGGCGAGATCATCTATGTTTTGTTCGCGAAAATCCAAGAATTTCATAAATACGTATTCAAGAAATCTTCCTTGATAGTGCGCGTAAATCCACGATAGTCATCTAGTTCCCCTCTATCTTTATGCATCATGGCTTCAGGACTCATCTATCTGGCGATTGTTGGAATGTGGATTGCCTATTTCGTACCTCGATGGGTACATAGCCATGATGAATTTTCAGGAAAATCAGTGGAAAGATATAAAAGCGCTCTCCGTATTGTCGCAAGTGGATCAGGTTCAGAAGTTTCTTCCAGCAGTGCCTTGAATACGGATCTAGATCATGAATCTAAAGTGGCGCAAGTTCTCATGCGTCGTCGAATTGTTTTCGCCCTACTATCGATAACTCTCGTGGTGACAATTATGCAAGTAATTTTAAATTCATTGCCTTACACATATTTCTTACTACCGTTAACCGGGTTAATCATTTATGTCGCACACATTAGGCGGCAAAGCGCGGCCACGAGAATTCAGCGCCGAAGAGTTATGCAATTGCACCGAACCACGGCGGGTGTTTCAAATACCAATTTATCTCAAGTCGTTACTCCAAAAGTTTCTCAGGAGCACTGGGTTCCCTTGTCAGAAAGAGAACTCACAGGAGTTGTTTTGTTGCCAAAAGGAACTGCACAAGATAGAAATGTTTGGCAACCAAATTCTGTTCCTGTACCAACATATGTCAATGCCCCAAAGGCATTTGTGCCAAAGAGGACTATAGATTTAACAATTCCTGGCGCATGGTCTGATGAGCAAGAGCGCTTAGCTAACGAAGCGTTATCCGCTGCCGCACCATCGCGAGATGAAGTCTTTGATCAGCAATTAGCTGATGAGGCTGTAGATCGACTAAAACAAAATCGCGCTGCAAACGAATAGTTGCTGCGCTAAATCCAAGAAGGCCACCACATTCGGTCGTGCCATTGATCGTATGGAATAACCGTACCGTTAAATATGGGTAGGAAATAAAGGAAATTTATAGCCAATACAGCCACAAAGAGAATCACTGCAATTTTTCTATTACGACTCCAAGGACGAATTCCTAGATACTTATTGACGCAATATGTGAGCGCCAGAATAAGGAAGGGCTCAAAAACGATTGCGTAGAAGCTAAAGACTGTTCTCTTTTGAAAAAGAAACCAGGGTAAGTACCCTGCAATAACTCCTGCAAGAATGAAAGATATTGGTTTGTCGATTTTCTTTTGCATCGCACCCGAAATCCAATATCCAATCAGAATAGCGAGGGCGATAGTGAACGACCACCAGAGAAGTGGAGTTCCAAGTGCCAAAATCTCTTGGGAACAAGCACTCGCGCCACAAGTCTTTGGAGTTTCGTAAAAAAATGAAGTTGGTCTTCCCATAACTAACCAACTCCATGGGTTTGCTTGGTATGCATGATGTTCAGTGAGCGTTGTATGGAAATGAAAGATTTCTGCATGGTAATGCCAAAATGAACGAATCGAATCAGGAATAAAACTAAAAGCGGAATGATGATGTTGGGCCCAATGTCTATCCCACCCACGTGAACTTAGAAACCATCCTGTCCATGACAAAACATATACAGTGAGTGGAAGAAAAAAGAATTGGGTGACTCTTTTAAGTACGCTGATAAATTTTATCGGGAGCTGATGCTCGAAGTATTTTACTTTGTTCTGAGAATAATCACGATAAACGGTCATGAAAACAAAAATTGCAAGGAAAAATATCCCACTCCATTTTGTGCCAATCGCTAAACCAAAAGATAAACCTGTAACCCAGTACAATTTTTTCAACCAGGAAAGTGCTGCGCAAAGTACAAAGAATGTGAGAAACAAATCAAGTAGGGCTGTTCTGGAATGGACTAAATGCAGGCCATCTATGGCCAAAAGCCCAGCAGCTAATGTGGACATGTATTGCGAATTGAATAAGTGAAGTGCAATTCTGGCAACGAGAATGATCGTTAAAGCGCCAATGATTGCGACGGCAAATCTCCAGCCGAATGAGTTGTCTCCAAAAATTTTGATTCCTAAACCAATAAACCATTTTCCAACCGGTGGATGGACGATGAATTCAGGTGCGTTGCCCGTAACCTCGACACCATATTTCAAGAGATCGCGTGCACCGTCTACATAATAAACTTCATCGAAAACAAAGCTTTTTGGTCGGCCTAATTTCCACATGGACATTCCGAAAGAAATGAGCGCAATTAGGATCGAGGGCATGTCGTTAGCCTAAGCGCGAGTGGGGAAATTACTGGCAGGATTGAGGCATGAGTTTAATTTTGGCAGCTACCCCTTTGGGAAATTCAGGGGATGCGAGCCCTCGTCTTCGCGAAGCAATCGCCGATGCCGAATTTATCGCCGCCGAAGATTCTCGAAAATTTCACAGGTTATGTAGCGATTTGGATGTCCAAAGTAGCGGCAAAGTCATTTCATTTTTTGAGGGCAATGAAGTTGAGCGAACTGAAGAACTTTTGAGTTACTTACGGGCAGGCAAGAAAGTTCTGGTCGTTTCTGATGCTGGCATGCCAACGATTAGTGATCCTGGTTTTCGACTTATGAGAGATGCAATTGCAGAAAATTTCGATGTTCACGTGATTCCTGGTCCAAGTGCGGTAACTACTGCGCTTGCCTTATCTGGACTGCCCACAGACCGGTTTACATTCGAAGGATTTTCACCACGTGCCAAAGGAGCGAGAGAAAAATTCTTCGAGGATCTACGTTTCGAAGAAAGGACAATCATTTGGTTTGAAGCTCCCCATCGCCTTGTTGAGTCACTTGAGGATGCAATCAAATATTTAGGTGATCACAGGCAAAGCGCCATCTGCAGAGAAATGACAAAAACGTATGAAGAAACGGTTCGTGGAAAACTCTCAGAACTTCTCACGTGGGCAAAAAGTAAGGAGATTTTGGGAGAAGTAACTGTCGTCCTGCAGGGGGCAGATCAAGGTGCTCGTGAAATTTCGACGAAAAATATTGTTGCCCGAGTCAAAGAATTTGAAGATGCCGGAATGGATCGAAAAATGGCAATAAGTACGGTCGCGCAAGAGTTTGATATTGCCAAACGGCTCGTATTTTCTGCAGTTGTTGATGCTAAATCAACCTCTAAGATATCCCCGTGAGCACTGACAAAGCATTTTATTTAACGACACCTATTTATTATGTCAACGACGCTCCACACATTGGCCATGCATATACAACCGTGGCGGGCGATGTTCTCACTCGCTGGCATCGTCAACGTGGCGAGGAAGTTTGGTTTCTTACAGGAACTGATGAGCATGGTCAGAAAGTTATGCGCACTGCAAATCTCAATAAAGTTTCACCACAAGACTGGGTCGACCGCCTAGTAGAAAACGCTTGGAAGCCAAATTGGAAATCCCTCAATATTGCAAATGATGACTTTATTCGTACCACTGAACCTCGACATACTGAGCGGGTTCAAAAATTTCTACAAAGTTTGAAAGATTCAGGACATATTTACGCTGGTAAATACGAAGGCCCATATTGTGTCGGGTGCGAAGAATTTAAGTTGCCAGGAGATTTGATTGAAGCCAACGGCGAAAAACTTTGTCCGATTCACAGTAAACCCATTGAACTAGTTAATGAGAACAATTGGTTTTTCCGACTGTCAGCTTTTGTTGAACCTTTACTGAAGCACTACAAAGATAATCCAGATGCATGCCAACCTGAAAGTGCAAGAAACGAAGTGGTTTCATTTCTAGAAGGTGGCGTCTCAGATCTTTCTATTTCACGTTCTACTTTTGATTGGGGTATTCCCGTCCCATGGGATACTGACCAAGTTGTTTATGTTTGGTTTGATGCTCTCCTTAATTATGCGACTGCAGTTGGGCTTGGAGACGATCCAAAAAGTCCAGGCGGTGCCAAATTTACACAGACGTGGCCTGCGGATGTGCACTTAGTTGGAAAAGATATTTTACGTTTCCACGCAGTGATCTGGCCAGCAATGTTAATGGCGGCAGGATTAGCAGTTCCTAAGAAAGTATTTGCACACGGGTGGCTCCTCGTGGGCGGCGAAAAAATGAGTAAAAGCAAATTAACTGGGATTGCACCAAGTGACATTACTGATCATTTCGGGGTCGATGCATTTCGATATTACTTCTTAAGGGCAATTCCATTCGGAACCGACGGTTCTTTCTCATGGGAGGATATGAGTGCGAGATACACGAGTGAACTCGCAAATGATTTTGGAAATCTTGCTTCTCGACTTACTGCAATGGTTGAAAAATACTGCGATGGTGTTATCCCAGCAGTTGCAAAGGATGCAAGCTTAGAAAGCGCCCTTGGAGCAACTGTAAGTAAGGCAGATTCTGCAATGTGCGCTTTAGATTTTCAAGGTGGAATTAACTCGATTATGGAATTTTGCAAACGAGTCAATGGGTATGTAACTGAAAATGAACCATGGAAGCTTGCCAAAGACTCTGCAAACCAACTCCAACTGGAGCAAGTTCTATACAACACTGCTGAATCGTTACGAGCACTGGCAGTATTGCTTAACCCGGTTATGCCCGGCACTTGTGAAATTCTTTGGGAAAGCTTGGGCGCAAATGTAACAATGGGCCCAATTTCGAAACAAAAGGTTTCTGATGTTTCTCGGTGGGGTCAGTTACCTGCAGGCTCGAATGTTACAAAAACTGCAGTCTTGTTCCCACGTTTAGATGTCAGCGAGTAACGCGTATGGCAGATCGCCACAATAGAGATGTAGATCGGCAACCTGCGCCGTTACCTGAACCACTTCCGGCGCCAACTGTTGATTCGCATGCTCACTTAGAAATAATTACAGATACCGCCCCCAACTCTTCAGAAGTTGGTGAGATATTGAAGCAAGCCAAATCTGTCGGCGTTGATCGTGTGATGCAAGTGGGGTATTCAGCAGAGCAATCTCGATGGTGCGTTGAAGCAGCAGAGTTTTGGAATGAGAGTGTTTTGGCAGCCGTGGCACTGCACCCAAACGAAGCGCCTATAGTAGAAAATTTAGAAAAAGATTTAAAAGTAATTGAAGAACTCGCGAACCATCCACGCGTTCGAGCAATCGGCGAAACAGGATTAGATTATTTCCGCACGCCACCAGAATTGCGCAAACGCCAACAAGAGGCATTCAAGTGGCATATAGAACTCGCAAAGAAAACGAAAAAAGCCTTGGTAATTCACGATCGAGACTCCCACGAAGATGTTTTATCTGTATTACGTGAAGTTGGTGCGCCAGATAAAACTATCTTTCATTGCTTTTCAGGAGATGTCGAGATGGCGAAAACATGTATTGATCGAGGTTACATTCTCTCTTTTGCTGGAACTATGACTTTCAAAAACGCTCCACAACTTCGCGACGCTGTGAAATTGGTGCCCATAGATCAATTATTGGTTGAAACAGATTCACCCTTCCTTGCTCCCATGCCACATCGCGGCTCCCTCAATACGCCAGCCAACATAGCCACGATTGTCCGAGCAATCGCAGAAGAGCGAGGCGATGACCTTGCATTCTTGGCGACGTCTTTGGGATCAAATGCAGAAAGACTTTTTGGATCCTTCTCGAATTCGATAACTAATGAATGAATCTTTAGGCGCGATTGAAATTCGCGCATTGGCAGAAAAACTACAACTAAAACCTGCAAAATCACTTGGGCAAAACTTTGTTATTGATGGAAATATTTGTAGAAAAATCGTCAAACTGGCAGAAGTCTCAACACAAGATCACGCGCTGGAGATAGGTCCCGGTTTGGGTTCACTTACTGTTGCGCTGCTATCCCAAGCTAAAATGGTTACAGCTATCGAAATAGATTCTCGGCTGGCAACCCAGCTTCCACTGACGATGGCTCTACATTCAGAGAAAGCCAATAACTTAACTGTAATAAATGCAGATGCTCTCGATATTGAAACCGTGCCGGGCAGTCCTACCGTCCTTGTCGCTAATTTGCCATATAACGTTTCAGTACCGGTTTTGTTGAGATACCTTGAGAAATTCCCAACTCTCAATTCCGGAGTTGTCATGGTTCAAGCAGAAGTTGCAGATCGATTAGCTGCAAAACCTGGTACAAAAGATTACGGAATACCGAGTGTAAAAGCTGCATGGTGGTCACAGATGGTTAATGTGGGCACTGTCGGGCGTTCTGTATTTTGGCCAGCCCCAAACGTTGATTCCAAACTCGTAAGATTTACAAGACGCGCAACACCAGGGGATGAACAACTACGTCTCACAGTTTTCTCGGCAGTTGATGCTGCTTTTGCGCAACGTCGAAAGATGTTGAGGTCTGCTCTTGGTTCTTGGCTTGGTAGTTCCGCAATTGCTGAAGCAGTTTTAATGAAAGCTGGGATAGATCCCACTTTGCGTGGCGAAGCGTTGGAAGTTGAAGGATTTTGCGCTATCGCGAGAGCAAAACATGAAATGGGAATAGGGTTTTGACATGAGTTCCTTCGCTCCAACAACGGTAGTTGTTCGCGTACCCGGCAAAGTTAATTTGCAGTTATCCGTGGGTCCCAAGGAAGAAGATGGTTTTCATACAATCGTTACGGTGTTTCAAGCAATTTCTCTTTTTGATGAAATAACAATGTCACAAGGATTACAGGGAACTGGAATTGTTATTACAGTATCTGGCGACCACACACATGGGGTTCCAGTTGATGCAAATAATCTTTCTGCCAAAGCCGCGCAATTAATGGTCAAAAAATATGATTTACCGGGGGATTTACAGATAGAGATAAAGAAAAATATTCCTGTAGCTGGCGGAATGGCGGGCGGAAGCGCCGATGCGGCAGGAACAATATTGGCCTTAGATGCTCTCTACTGTTTGGGAATGACTCGAGAAGATATGCACACAATTGCAAAAAAACTAGGTAGTGACGTGCCTTTCATGCTTACAGGCGGCACTGCTGTAGGCCGTGGCAGAGGCGATGACGTTACATCTGCTCTTTCTCGCGGTACTTATCACTGGGTATTAGCACTTTCAACGTCAGGGCTTTCTACACCTGCTGTTTACGCGGAGTGCGATCGATTGCGTGCTGAATTAGAAATTGCGAACCCGCAAGCAAATGATCAACTCTTACAAGCGCTCCTTGGCGCAGATAGTATTCAAGTTGGAAAAAATTTAATAAATGATTTGGGTTCGGCTGCGATTTCACTGCGCCCAGCCCTTCGTCTCATTTTAGATGTAGGCAATGAGTATGGAGCGTTAGGATCGATAGTTTCTGGTTCAGGACCAACAGTTGCATTTCTTGTAGCCGATGAAGAACATGCACTAGATCTGACAGTTGCTCTTACATCAAGTGGTGTAGTTGGAAGTGTTACACGAGCAACAGGACCAGTTCACGGCGCAAAAGTCATTGACGTTCGATAAAGAATTATTCTCCTTCTAAATCAAAAGGACCAGCAATTCCACTGAGCATGGCAGCAAGTTCTGTTCGTTCTGCTTTTGTTAACGAAATCAAAAAATCTCGCTCGCGCTGAAGTAAATCTTCCATAGCGCTGTCGACCGCACGCATTCCTGCCTTGGTCAACGTAACCAAACTTCCGCGGCCATCGTTGGGATCTGATTGTCGAGTTATTAATCCACGCTCTTCCAATCGATCTAATCGATTTGTCATCGTGCCACTTGTTACAAGAGTTTCTTGCATTAATTGCCCGGGAGAAAGTTGATACGGTTCGCCCGATCTTCTGAGCGATGCAAGCACATCAAATCCCCATGCTTCAAGGTCTCCGAATGCATTACGCCGTGCAATATCTAAATGTCGAGCGATGCGAGTGATACGACTCAGAACCTCAAGTGGTGAAAAATCTAAGTCAGGGCGTTCTCGTTTCCATGCCGAGACAAGACGATCCACTTCATCGCGCATATATTCTGACCTTCCACGAGGGCTTATGGCCGGATAATTGAGGCGTTCGCACGCATTCTTGAGCCAAAATATCCCCAAGACCGGTAAAGGTTTGGCTATTTCTGGTCGAAAGCACTGCTGTGATACGGGAGAATACAGGTTCCGCCATTGTGTAGTGGCTAGCACATGGGCCTTTGAAGCCCAGGGTCCAGGATCGATACCTGGTGGCGGAGCGCAGTATGCGAAGCCACACGAAAGTAACTTCGCAGGCAATTAACAAGTGAACTAGTTGAGCAATTAGGCTAGGTCATGAACGGATCCATTAGCGCTAGCGATGGGAGCTTGATTTGAGTGGGCTTGATTACGCAATCGTCTTAGCTGCTGGTGAAGGCACGCGTATGAAATCAACAACACCCAAAGTTTTACATTCCGTTGCAGGTCGCACTCTTTTAGGACATGTATTGAGTGCAGTCGAAGAACTTTCACCAAAAAATATTAGAGTTGTTGTTGGTTCTGGTCGCGAAAGCGTTGAGGCTCACATTGCGCAAATTTCTCCAAAATCACAACCAATCTTTCAGGAACGTCGCGGTGGTACAGGACATGCAACTCAACTAGCACTCGAAGGCGTTGCAGCAAGTGGGACCGTTTTAATTCTTGCTGGAGATACGCCACTGCTTTCAGCAGATTCACTTCGCCAATTAGTGAAAGCCCACAACGATGGGGGATTTGCCGCAACTGTATTAACGGCAGAGCACCCAGATCCAACTGGTTATGGCCGAATCATCCGAGATGATCGTGGGGATTTAATTGCGATTATTGAAGAACGCGATGCCAGTGAAGTTGAGCGCGAAATAGAAGAGATTAACTCAGGTGTTTATGTGTTTGATCTTAAAAAATTGCTCTCAGTAATAGGCGAATTGCAAAATAAGAATTCACAAGGCGAGCTATATCTCACCGATGTTATTGCGCTTTTGCGCAAAAAAGGTGATCGAGTTGTACCGATATTAACGCCTGATTTTATTGAGATATTAGGAGTTAACGATCGCGTTCAATTGGCAGAATGCGCCGCATTAATGCGAGATCAAATCAATGATCATTGGATGCGCCAAGGTGTCACGTTTATTGACCCAACAACGACATGGATTGACTCAAGTGTTGAACTTTCATCCGATGTTCTCATCCACCCAGGTAGCGCATTGGCTGGCGATACAAAGGTTGCAACTGGCGCGGTTATTGGACCACGAACAACTCTGATCGATTGCACCATAGAAGCCGGAGCGCACGTAAAAGAGTCTTATTGCACTGGAGCAAAAGTTGGGCAGCGAGCTGTTGTTGGACCATTCGCACATTTGAGAGCTGGTGCAGATCTTGCTTCTGATTCCCGAGTTGGCGCGTACGTTGAAATTAAGAACTCAACTTTGGGTGAAGGCTCAAAAGTTCCTCACCTCTCCTATGTTGGCGATGCCACAATCGGCGTAGGTACGAATATTGGGGCCGGCACAATATTTGCCAACTATGACGGCCTAGAAAAACATCAAACCACAATTGGTGACCATGTTCGTATCGGTAGTGACACAATTTTAATTGCGCCGGTCACAGTAGGAGATGGCGCCTATACCGCCGCCGGTTCTGCCATTACCGAAGACGTGCCTTCTGGATCTATCGGAGTTGCACGAGAGAAGCAAAGAAATGTTCTAGGGTGGGTCTTGCGCAAGCGCCCCGGTACCAAGTCAGCAGAAGTTTCTGAATCGAGCGCTAAGAAAGGAAAACCCAATTCATGAGCGAACTTCGACTCGCCTCCGAAAAGCGTTTAAGAATATTTTCAGGTCGCGCTTTTCCAGAGCTAGCTGAGCAAGTTGCCTCTGAACTTGGTATTCCAATAACTCCCACCTCTGCATACGACTTTGCCAATGGTGAAATTTTTGTACGTTTTGAAGAAAGCGTTCGCGGATGTGACGCATTTGTAATTCAAAGTCATGCCAATCCTGTTAACAAACACATCATGGAACAGTTGATTATGGTTGATGCGCTCAAGAGGGCATCGGCAAAGCGCATCACTGTTGTCGCACCTTTTTATGGATATGCAAGACAAGATAAGAAACATCGTGGACGTGAGCCAATCACTGCGCGACTGATGGCTGATTTATTTAAGGCTGCCGGCGCTGATCGTTTGATGGTCGTTGATCTACACACTTCGCAAATCCAGGGCTTCTTCGATGGCCCTGTTGATCACTTGTTTGCGTTGCCACTGCTTGCAAATTATGTGGGAAGCAAAGTAGATCGCACGCGCTTAACTATTGTCTCTCCTGATTCGGGCCGTGTCCGCGTTGCAGAACGTTGGAGTGACTTGCTCGGCGGATGTCCTATCGCGTTCATTCACAAAACACGCGACCCACGTATTCCCAATGAATCCGTTACGGGAAAAGTTGTTGGTGATGTTGAAGGTCAAACATGCGTGGTTATTGACGACATGATTGATACCGCGGGAACTATCACGAAAGCAGTCGATGCTCTCTTCGCTGATGGCGCTCGCGAAGTTATCGTTGCAGCAACACACGCAGTCCTTTCAGGGCCAGCAATTGAACGACTAAAGAATTCAAAAGTAAGCGAAGTAGTCATTACCGATACTTTGCCCGTGCCAGAGGAATCGCGCTTTGATCGGTTGACCGTTTTGCCGATTGCTCCTTTGCTCGCCCGTGCCATCAAAGAAGTATTTGAAGATGGTTCAGTCACTAGCCTCTTTGACGGGCTCAGTTAAAGCCTGGTTTGAGCCCAGATCTGGTCTCAATTCATCTGAACCTAACTATCGCTCAATTTGCTAGATGGACTCTTGGTTCGGTAATCTCAGCCCACGTTCCGGCGAGGGTAAGCACACCGTAATCGACGGCATTCTTGTAAGACCAAGATTGCATGTGCTCTCAAACTGAAACTACCGTGTTAGGTCCGAGAAGTTTTCAGTAATTTTTACAGAGCAGTACTCATAGAGCACTAGAGGAGTAAGACAATGGCCGAGATCAGCATCAATGCAGTGAGCCGTACCGAATTTGGTAAAGGCGCTGCACGACGTGCACGCCGCGACGGAATGGTTCCAGCTGTAATTTATGGCCATGGAGAAAAGCCAGCGCACATCTCACTTCCTGCTAAAGAACTAGGTACTGCGTTAAAAACATCAAACGTTCTTCTAGATATCGTTGTAGACGGAAAGACTGAACTTACTCTTCCAAAATCAATTGTTCGTGATGCCATCAAGGGCACGCTTGAGCATGTGGATCTTGTCATTGTGCGTCGTGGTGAAAAAGTTATCGTTGCAGTCCCTGTACATACTTCTGGTGACTATGACCGCGAAGGTATTCTCGAGCACGTTAACAACACTGTTGAAGTTGAAACTGAAGCTACTTCGATTCCAAACTTCTTAACCCTTGATTTAACAGGACTCGTTGCCGGAAGTTCACTTTATGCAGAAAATGTTGTTCTGCCTGCAGGTGTAACTCTCGTGAGCGATCCTCGCATGACGGTTGTGCATCTTTCTGTGCGCTCAAGTCATGATGATGTTGAAGTTACTCCGGCCGCTGCTGATGCAACTGCCGAAGCACCTGCAGCAGACGCTACTGCTACTCCTGAAAAGAAGGACTAAGCAAGTACTCTTAATCCATGGTTTGGCTAGTAGTTGGATTAGGTAACCCCGGAGATGAGTATTCATCTACCCGCCACAACATTGGCCACATGGTGGTCGATGAATTGGCAAACCGTTACAGAGTTAAATGGAGCGCCCATAAATCTCGTACAGAAGTTGCAGCGCTCAAAATCGGCCTTGGTGTCGATGCAGAGTCAGTTATTTTAGGAAAATCAAAAAGCTATATGAACGAAACGGGTGGCCCTGTAAAAGCGCTCGCAGCTTTTTATAAAATTGAACCCGAATACATCATTGCGATTCACGACGAGCTAGATATTCCCTTTGGAGCAATTCGCACCAAAATTGCAGGCGGCGATAACGGCCATAATGGATTGAAATCGTTAACGTCCTCATTCGGGACAGCAGAATATTTCCGAGTCAGGATGGGGATAGGCCGACCTATTGGCCCGCAAGATCCCGGAGATTTCGTACTGAAGAATTTCGCCAGCGCAGAAAAGAAAGCACTAGAAGAATTTATTGGCCGGGGTGCGGACGCGGTCGAGTCCCTTATTTCTCTCGGGTTGGAACGAACCCAGCAAGATTTTAATATCTAATCTCTCTAGACGGTTTGGGATTTAGCCTTATACACTCGCCCGCATGACTTCACGCAAAGATCACAAAATACTTCTAGACGAATCCGAGATGCCAACGCAGTGGTACAACTTAATTGCTGACTTGCCATCTCCACCGCCACCACCTCTACATCCAGGAACTCACGAACCAATTGGACCTGAGGCGCTTGCACCACTATTTCCTATGGAACTTATCAAGCAAGAAGTAACCGCTGAACGTTATATTGATATTCCAGAAGCAGTGCAAGAGATTTATCGCTTGTGGCGACCATCTCCTCTATTCCGCGCTCACAATTTAGAAAAAGCGTTAGGAACACCAGCACGCATTTATTACAAGTACGAAGGTGTAAGTCCTGCAGGTTCACACAAACCAAACACTGCAGTTCCTCAGGCCTATTACAACTCTCAAGCAGGTATTAAGAAACTCACTACTGAAACCGGTGCGGGACAGTGGGGCACAGCGCTCTCATTTGCTTGCGCGCTTTTTGGTATGGAATTAGAAGTGTGGCAAGTAGGAGCTTCTTTTGATCAAAAGCCATATCGCCGGATGATGATGGAGCTATTCGGCGCCAAAGTACATCGCTCGCCTTCAAATCTGACTCAAGCAGGCCGCGATCAACTGGCAAAGAATCCAAACCACACTGGCTCGTTAGGAATTGCGATCAGCGAAGCGGTTGAAGTTGCAGCGCAAGATCCAGCAATCAACTACGCGCTCGGTAGCGTTCTAAACCATGTGCTGCTACATCAGACAATTATTGGCGAAGAAGCGTTGAAGCAATTTGCCAAAGTTGGAGATTACCCAGATGTAATTGTTGGTTGCACAGGTGGCGGTTCGAACTTTGCTGGCCTTGCATTCCCATTTATTCGTGAAAATCTTACAAATGGTAAGAAGACGAAAATTCGTGGTGCTGAACCAGCATCTTGCCCATCACTTACACGCGGCGAATATCGCTACGACTTTGGTGACACGGCAGGTATGACTCCGCTCATGAAGATGCACACATTGGGTCATGACTTTGTACCAGATCCAATTCACGCAGGTGGATTGCGTTACCACGGCATGGCTCCACTCATTTCACATGTTTATGAATTGGGACTCATGGATGCTGTCGCTGTTGGCCAACTTGATTGCTTCGCTGCAGGTGTTCAATTCGCTCGGACCGAGGGAATTGTTCCAGCACCAGAACCAACACACGCACTTGCTGAAATTATTCGTCAAGCTAAAGAGTGCAAAGAGACTGGCGAAGAGCGCGTATTACTTACAGCTCTTTGCGGACATGGTCACTTTGATCTTGCTGCATATGACGCTTACCTTGGTGGAGCGATGATTGATCACAAACTTTCTGATGAATCAATTAATCAAGCGTTAGCATCCGTTCCAGTTATTAAGGCTTAACCTGTATTACGCAGCCCTGCTGCGACGCCGTTGATTGTTAACAATAATGCGCGTCGCAGTAGGGGATCTGCGCTCTTATCACCATTTCGTACTCTTCCTAACAAATTCACTTGCAATAGATGTAGCGGTGCCAAATATGCATCGCGCACTTGAAGTGTTCTAGCCAAAATAGGTTGATCTCCCAAGAGCTCTTTCTTGCCTGTGAGAAGTAAGAGCTCAGACTTCGTCAGTTCAAATTCTTCGGTAATTTCATCTAAGAAATGATGCAGTTCTGGGGAAACAAGTTTTGAGACATATTTACCCGCAGTAACAAGATCAGTTTTGGCAGCCGTCATCTCAACATTTGAAATAAAAGTGCTGAAGAAATGCCACTCCTTGAGCATTTTTTGTAAGACATCACCCTTGCCTACTTCTCGGGCTGATTTAAGACCACTTCCTACTCCAAACCAACCAGGAACAATTTGCCTCGATTGAGTCCAACCAAATACCCAAGGAATGGCTCGTAAACTTTCTAACCCAATTTCAGCATCTGGCCGCATCGAAGGACGTGACCCAAGAAAAAGTTCACCTAATTGTTCGACTGGAGTGGAGGCATAAAAGTAAGCAGGTAAATCTGGATGGTCCACTAGCGCTCGGTATCGTGTGAAAGAACTTTCACTTATCAAATCCATGCATTCATCCCACTGCGCTAAATCCTTGGGTGATTGACGTGGAGCACGATTAAGAACGGTTGCCTCAAGTGCAGCCGCAAGTGAGAGCTCAACATTTTCTCTTGCAAGCGCAGGAAGTGAATACTTATCACTGATGACTTCTCCTTGCTCCGTCATTTTAATCTGACCATCGATAGAGCCCCAAGGAAGTGCAATGAGTGCGTCATACGTTGGTCCGCCACCGCGTCCCACCGATCCACCACGACCATGGAATAGACGCAATTTCACTCCGTACTTAAAAGCTGTGTCGCGAAGTCTTCGTTGTGCTCTGTGAATTTCCCATTGACTTGTTGCGATACCTGCATCTTTATTCGAATCTGAATAACCCAACATCACTTCTTGAATATCTCCACGCATTCTTACTAATTCACGATACGAAGGTTCGCTGAGAAGCGCGTTGAGGATGACATCTGCGGCCCGTAATTCGGCAACTGTTTCAAGCAAGGGAGCAAAGCCGATCATTGCTTTTTTAGATTGTAAATCAATAAGTCCTGCTTCTTTTGCTATCACTACCGCAGCTAATAAATCGTCTGGACCCTTTGTCATGGAAACGATGTAAGTATCAATTACTTCAGGACCAAACCGTTCTATCAAATCACTTATTGCAAGGAAAGTATCAAAAGTCTTCTGTGACGAAGCAGTAAGTGTCTTGATTGAATGACGTTCGAAACTTCCTAATTCTTTAGAAAGAACCTCGAATCGTTGTGTAGGAGAGAGTGCTTCGTAGCCATTTCCTAAAATTTGTGCCAGAACAACATGGTGCGCTTTTGCGTGCTCACGAATATCCATGGTCGCGTGGGTTAATCCAAATGTAGATACCGTGCGAATTGTGCGCTCAAGTAGTCCAGTCGCAATGAGTGCGCCTTTGTGCTGGAGTAAAGAATCTCTCATGAGTGTTAAGTCAGCAATTAATTCGTGGCTATCTTTGTAATCACGATGAGGGAGATGTGGTCCAGCTTTCGCATGGCGTTCACGTGTCAGATTGAGCCGATGCACAATTGCAGTAGCTTTTAAGCGGTAAGGCTCTTCGGCGTTGATTCTCTTAAATCGTGCTTCTATTTCAGGAATTTCCTTTAAGTCAATTGCAAGTGAATTCAAAAGTTCTTGTGAAACACCAGCAATTCGCGTGGAGATTGAAAGTGATTGGCGAATTTCATCCATTGCCGCGAGCGTCACTCGAATTGCATGACCCACTTGTAATACGAGCGTTTCACGAGTGACGTCAGCTGTCACATTTGGATTTCCATCACGATCCCCACCTATCCACGTTCCAAATGTGAGTGGGCGACTTGTAGGCGGCAGGTCAACACCAAGTCTTTTTACTTCACGGGCAAAGTTATCGAGTACATCTGGCACGGTCGAGCGAAAGAGATCGTCTAAGTAGTACAGAGCATTCATCGCCTCATCGAGGGGCTCGGGTTGCCCCAACCTGAGCTCATCGGTTTGCCAGATTAAATCTACAGTTTCTTCTAATCGTCGCTCTTGCTCCGCAGAGTTTTGTTGATCCAGCAATGTTGCAACTTTTCCAAGTTTTCCAAGTAAAGATCTGCGCGCAGCTTCCGTTGGGTGCGCAGTGAATACAGGTCGAAACATAAAATTACTCAACCATTTTTGAATGTCTGCTTGAGAAAATTCATGACCCTTCGATGGATTCTTCTGTGCTTCAATAATTTTTTCGACTGTTTGTGAAATCCACGATCCATTTTGTGCACGTGATTGAGCAATTATTCTTGATCGGTGAACTTGCTCTGCGACGTTTGCTAAATGAAAATATGTACTAAATGCTCGAACGAGTTGCACTTCTTCCTCAACACTGAGGTTAACAAGGAGTTCTTGTCCGCCACCTTCGCGCACCGCACCCCGAACCGCTTCAACGAGTTCTAGTAGCTCAACACCTTCTTGTCGCACCAGCGATTGACCAAGGAGATCGCCTAACTTACGTACATCACTACGAAGTTCAGCATCATCATGTGGTGCGTTCTGAGCAGACATGGGTTAATCATCTCAGGCATTCTGCTCTAGACTCACCTTTGCGCCCCTCCCATGTTTTTGGGAGTGGGTGCTAGTTGGCATTTACCCAAGATTTCGACATGGGTCGTTATCGCATCTGAAAGGAGGCTCTTTATGCGCGGATTACTTTCAACAATCTCACATAGTGACCTTCTCGCAGAGGGAATTTCGACATCACGAACCCTGGTGGCCCCATCAACTTTTTATCCTTTCGCAATTGCACTCAGAGCAAAAGAACGTCCACTGATTGTTGTAACAGCATCAAGTCGAAGCGCTGAGGATTTAGTACATGAGCTTCGAACTCTGCATGATTGTGTTTATGAATTTCCAGCGTGGGAAACACTCCCACATGAAAGGCTTAGCCCACGCAGCGATACGGTAGCTAAGAGAATTCAAACGCTTTACGAAATTGAAAAATTTAGAACCACTCCCGGCGCTGTAAATCCAATCATTGTCACTCCAGCGCGTGGCTTGATTCACTGCTTCATCTCAAATTTAGCTAAAACTCCTCTTGTCGAAATCGAGATGGGTCAAGAGATTTCACTTACCGCATTAGTGGAACACCTTTCGTCTTTGTCTTACACACGTACGGATTTAGTCGAACGTCGAGGTGACTTTGCAGTGAGAGGTGGAATCGTAGATATATTTCTACCGCTTTCAGCACATCCCGTGAGAGTTGATTTCTTTGGGGATGAGATTGAGCAATTAAGTTATTTTGACGTTTCTGATCAAAGAAGTATCGAAGCAGTTTCTGGAAAACTTTCAATCTATCCTTGTCGTGAACTTTTGTTGACGGATGAAGTTCGTGAAAGAGCCAGTAAACTCATAGATAAATATCCTGGTGCAAAAGAAGTGCTCGACAGAATTAGTCAAGGAATTGTCACAGAGGGAATGGAGTCCCTTATTCCGCTCTTAACCGATTCGCAAGAAAGCATTATTCAAAGGGTTTTGCCATCCACAGAAATTATCTTCTTGGACAGTGAGCGAATCCGATCACGCGCAACAGATTTACTTTCTACAAACAAAGAATTTCTCGCTGCTTCATGGTCAAATGCAGCAGTAGGGGCTCAATCACCCCTGCATGATGGAGATGGAACATATTTGGCTTGGGACGAACTTCAAGCCGAAATTCACGCTACCAAATTGCAATGTCAGAATTTTAATCCTTTCGGAAATGACTTGGACGAAGAGACATTCTTCGCAGATTGCAATCCCATTGAGCCAATGCGAGGCAATGCTGAGAGCGCTATTACTTTAATTTCAGATTTAATTGCACAGCGATATGCAGTTGTTTTCTCTGCTCTGGGAGCGGGTATAGCGCAACGTTATGCAGAAGTATTTCGTGGTGCGGACATACCCGTAAATATGAGTGCATCTTTGATTGCATCCCCACCCTCAGGAACTCTCACAATCACAACGTCCAATATCGGTCATGGTTTCGTCGTTAATGATTGTTCACTTGCTTTGATTACTGAGCGCGATCTTTCGGGTAGCAAAGGTGGTAGCAAAGACGGAGACCGATTGCCGTCTCGGAGAAAACAAGCTGTCGATCCCTTGGAACTCAAGTCTGGTGATTATGTTGTGCACGAGCAACATGGAATTGGTCGTTACATTGAGATGGTTCATCGCACGACTGGATCAATCACTCGAGAATATTTGGTCATTGAGTATGCATCGGCCAAACGAGGACAACCTGGTGATCGTATTTTTGTACCGACAGATTCACTTGAACAAGTAAGTAAATACGTTGGGGGAGAATCGCCAACAATTCATAGAATTGGAAGTGGTGAATGGCAGAAAGCAAAAGGTCGAGCACGTAAAGCGGTTCGACAGATTGCTGGTGAACTAATTCGACTTTATGCAGCTCGCACAAGTGCACCCGGTTTTGCATTCTCTCCTGATACCCCATGGCAAAGAGAACTGGAAGATGCTTTTTCCTATGTTGAAACGACAGACCAACTTTCAACTATCAACGAAGTAAAAGCTGATATGGAAAAACCTTTTCCTATGGATCGTATTATTTGTGGAGATGTGGGTTACGGCAAAACCGAGATTGCAATTCGCGCAGCTTTTAAGGCAGTGCAGGATGGCAAGCAAGTTGCAGTATTGGTTCCCACAACGCTTTTAGTTCAACAACATTCGGCAACTTTTAATGAAAGATATTCAGGATTTCCGGTCAAAGTTGCAGGACTTTCACGTTTCAACTCAGCTAAGGAAAGCAAAGAAATTATTAGTGAGCTCGGTGCAGGAAGTGTTGATGTGATTATTGGCACCCACCGCTTACTTTCAGCGGATGTAAATTTTAGAGATCTTGGACTGGTCATTGTGGATGAAGAACAACGCTTCGGTGTAGAGCAGAAAGAATCCCTGAAAAAGTTAAGAACGACAGTTGATGTTCTGGCAATGTCGGCAACACCAATTCCGCGCACCTTGGAAATGGCCGTTACCGGTATCCGCGAGATGTCGACGATAACGACCCCACCTGAGGAACGACACCCAATTTTGACTTATGTTGGCCCAAGTGAAGAAGCACAGATTATTGCTGCGATTCGTCGTGAAATGTTACGAGATGGACAAGTTTTCTATGTGCACAATCGAGTTGAATCAATAGATCGAGTGGCGTCACATTTGCAGACTCTTATTCCGGAGGCGCGAATTCGAGTGGCACATGGCCAAATGGGAGAACATCTTTTAGAAGATGTCATTTTGGGCTTTTGGAACCGTGACTTTGATGTCCTAGTTTGTACGACCATTGTTGAAAGTGGATTGGATATTGCAAACGCCAACACACTTATTGTGGAACGCGCAGACTTGTTTGGACTTTCGCAGTTACATCAACTCAGAGGAAGAGTTGGACGGGGTAGGGAGCGCGCATATGCATATTTCCTTTATCCAGCAGATCAACCTCTCACCGAGCTGGCACATGATCGGTTAACAACAATTGCTGCTAACACTGAACTCGGTGCCGGCATGAGAGTTGCACTTAAAGATTTAGAAATTCGGGGAGCTGGAAATCTTCTCGGAGGTGAGCAGTCAGGCCACATAGCCGATGTGGGTTTTGATTTGTATATGCGCATGGTCGGTGAAGCTGTTCAAGATTATAAGAGTGGCATTATTGAGAGTGAAGAGAAAATTCGCGAATGTAAAGTAGAACTGCCAATAAATGCGCACCTTGCTCCAGAATATGTCCCCGGTGAGCGGTTGCGTCTAGATCTTTATCGGCGACTTGCAGATGTCACTAATGATGAAACAGTGGAAGAGATTCACAATGAGCTTGTAGATAGATTTGGTGAACTCCCAGCAGAAGCAGAGAATTTATTGGGCGTTGCACGGCTTCGATCAACTGCAAAATCGGTCAAACTCACTGAGGTCGTTTTACAAGGTAAATATTTAAGACTTGGACCATTGTCGTTATCTGAATCACTCCAACTCAAATTGAACCGGGTTTATCCGGGCTCCATATATAAATCGACCACAAATTCTGTGTTAGTTGCCCTTCCCAGCGCCAAAACATGGTCACCGTCAACACCGGGGGCGCTTATAGGGGATACTTCTCTTCTGCCTTGGGCAACTGAGGCTATACATAATTTAACAACTCCTATTTTGCCAACGAAAGCGAGCACGAAGTGAAGAAAGTACTTGTAGCGCTAACAATTGCAAGCGCAATGATTCTTACAGGTTGTTCGCATGTAAACGTTGCAGCCACAGTTGGATCTACAAAAATTACACAAGCGGATCTTCAAAAGAGCATCGATACGGTTTTAGCAGAGCGAGTTGGCACGGATCAAGCTGGCATGCAGTTGCAAACTGGCGAAGATTTAACTCGTGGACAACTTCGATTTCATTTGATTTCTGTACTCTTTCGTCAGATTGCTTCAGAAGCAAAAATGAAAGTGACCAAAGCAGAAATAGATGCACGTCGAGCTAGCATCGTGAAACAAGTTGGTGGAGAAAATGGGCTACCAAATGCACTCGCAGGCGCAAATATTGCGTCAGTAGATCTTGATGCCTATCTAGAACTTCTTATTCTTTCAGACAAAATTGGAGAAGCGGCAGTTGCTGCTGGAGTAGATAAGAACAGCGTTAATGATCAAATCCAAAGATTAGTTGCAGCTAAAGCAGCTAAGGAGAAGATTGATGTTAATCCGCGCTATGGAAAATGGGATTATGCGATGGCTGACCTCGTGGCTGTAGATTCTGCAAACTCAGCAGTAAGTCCAGCCGCAACACCATGACGCAATCTCACTTGCAACGCCTCGTTGCAGTGATGGACCAATTACGTTCTCCAGGCGGTTGTGTTTGGGATGCAGAGCAGACACACGAAACACTCATTAAGTTTTTGCTAGAAGAGTCTTACGAATATATTGAGGCAGTCGAAACTACCGACCGAGAAGCAATGCTTGAAGAACTGGGCGATGTTTTACTTCAAGTCTATTTTCATGCGCGAATTGCTCAAGAACATCCGACAGAACCGTTTTCGATTGAAGATGTAGCCGAGAAAGTTGCAGACAAACTTATTCGCCGCCACCCTCATGTGTTTGGTGATGTGAAAGTTTCATCAAGTGATGAAGTACTCGAAAATTGGGAAGCCTTAAAGGCGATCGAAAAGGGGCGAACGTCTGCAGTTGACGGAGTTCCCTTGGCTCAGCCCGCATTAACCTTGGTAAGTAAATTGCTATATAGAGCAGAGAAAAACAAACTTTCGCTAACCATTCCTACAGAAATTGTGAAACCGGCGCAAGCAACTAAAGAATCAGTTGGTGAAGTTCTATTAGCGACTATCGCTTGGGCACAAGAGAACGGCGTTGATCCAGAAGGCGCGCTAAGAGATGCGGCTCGCGGTTTAATCGCTGAGATAACCCAAATTGAAAGCACGGTACGATAAGCCTCTCGACATGCTGTTGCATGCATGGGTGTGAGAAATTAATTCAAGAAGGAGACACATCGTGGCCGCCATCAAAACCCTCGGAGCTCGTGAAATTCTTGACTCCCGTGGAAATCCAACTATAGAAGTCGAAATTGGATTAGATGACGGCACAGAAGCAAGAGCTGCAGTTCCGAGCGGTGCTTCTACTGGCGCATTCGAAGCATCAGAGTTGCGAGATGGTGGCAAGCGATATGGTGGAAAAGGTGTTCAGCAAGCAGTCGGATTTGTAGTTAATGAAATTGCTCCTGCAATAAAAGGATTTGATGTAAAGGATCAACGCAAAGTTGATGACACCCTCATTGCACTTGATGGCACTCCAAATAAATCACGCCTTGGTGCAAATGCAATTCTTGGAGTTTCACTCGCCGTTGCAAAAGCTGGTGCAGCAAGTTCTGAACTTTCGCTTTTCAGATTCTTAGGCGGAGCCGAGGCACATGTATTGCCAGTACCTATGATGAATATTCTCAACGGTGGTGCGCATGCTGACACAAATGTTGATATTCAAGAATTTATGGTCGCACCTATTGGTGCACCTACATTTAGCGAATCACTTCGTTGGGGTGCAGAGATTTATCACAGTCTTAAATCCGTCTTAAAAAAGCGCGGGCTAGCAACAAGTGTTGGCGATGAAGGTGGGTTTGCGCCCAATCTAGAAAGTAATCGTGCAGCACTTGATCTGATTCTTGAAGCAATAAATTTGGCCGGTTTTGCACCAGGTAAAGATGTGGCTCTGGCTATGGATGTTGCAGCTACGGAATTTCAAAAAGACGGAAAGTACACATTTGAAGGCTCTCAACGAACATCTACCGAGATGATCGCTTATTACGCTGGTTTGGTAAGTTCGTATCCACTTGTCTCTATTGAAGATCCACTTGATGAAGAAGACTGGGCCGGTTGGGGTCACATGACCGCAGAGCTTGGTAGCGCGATTCAGATAGTTGGTGATGATCTATTCGTGACTAATCCAGTGCGCTTAGCAAGAGGAATTGCTTCACATACTGCGAATGCTCTATTGGTCAAGGTAAATCAAATTGGAACTTTGTCTGAAACTTTAGATGCGGTAAATATGGCACACAAAGCAGATTATCGATCGATGATGAGTCACCGCTCTGGCGAAACTGAAGACACAACAATTGCCGATTTGGCCGTTGCTACTAATTGTGGGCAAATCAAAACGGGTGCACCTGCCCGAAGCGAAAGAGTTGCAAAATACAATCAACTACTTCGCATTGAAGAAGAACTTGGCAAGAGCGCGATTTATGCAGGTCGCGGTGCGTTTCCGCGTTTCAAAGGATAAATTTTGGTAACGCGTCGATCACCTTATGCTCGAGGTCCGCGTCGTTCTCGATTTTCGCGCTCTCGTAATAATTCCCGAACCAGGGGATCTGGTCGTTCGCTCACACTTGGGATCATTTTATTTATTCTTGCATTTACTTTAGCTCCACCGACTCAGCGATATTTTGCTCAAAGAGCACAAATAAATGCAGTTAAGGCCCAACTTCATTCGGGTGATCTTGCTCTTGCGGAAGCCAAACGCGAACTAGAACGATGGAGAGATCCTGCATATATCAAATCGCAAGCGCGCGAAAGATTACATTTCATTATGCCAGGAGAGCGTCAATACATCGTTACTGATTCAACTCAAGGAACGCAAAGCGCTCCGAAAACTGCCGTATCTAAAGATTTACCAAGCGGACTTCCTTGGTACAACAGAGTAATTTCATCTATTACAGAAGTGCAAAATTTGTGAGCCAGGAGAAAGCCACGCAATCTGATCTTGATAGTATTGAAATACAGTTAGGGCGAACTCCTAGGGACGTGCATGCAATTGCTTATAGATGTCCTTGTGGCGAACCTGCTGTTGTTGAAACAGAGCCACGATTGGCAGACGGAACCCCTTTTCCCACCTTCTATTACGCGACTTGTCCACGTTTAACTGGAGCAATATCAACTCTTGAATCCAGTGGCCTCATGAACACAATGAATCAGCGACTTCTGACCGATCTAGATTTAGCTGGTCAATATCATGCTGCACACGATGATTACATTGCAGCGCGAAGTGCGCTAGGTATCGATGTTCCAGAACTTGAAGATATCTCTGCAGGTGGAATGCCGGATCGAGTGAAGTGCCTTCATTCACTTGTTGCCCACTCTCTCAGCGCTGGTCAAGGCGTTAATCCACTTGGAGATGAAGCGCTGGCGCAACTTGCGAAATGGTGGACGGATCAACCATGTTGCGAAAACGTTAGTGGGAACGAAAAATAATGCGCGTAGCTGCCATTGACTGCGGAACAAATTCAATTCGACTACTTGTAGCTGATATTGATGGGGCGAATTTCCGCGAAATTTATCGAACAATGGAAATAGTTCGACTTGGACAAGGAGTTGATGAAACTGGTCAATTTCACCCTGATGCAATCGCGCGCACCCTCAAGGCAGTTGACCAATTTGCAGCTGACATCGCGCGCAGAGGTGTTGAGAAAATTCGATTCTGCGCCACCAGCGCCTCCAGGGACGCAACTAATCGTGACTTATTTCTAAACGGTGTTCATGAGCGTCTAGGCCTTTACCCTGAAGTTATTTCTGGAGACGAAGAAGCAACACTTTCTTTTCAAGGCGCGACTAAGGAATTGCCAACAAGTGGTGCACCATTTCTTGTTGTTGATATTGGGGGAGGATCTACGGAGTTTGTTTTTGGTGGAGTAAGTGTTGAATCTGCAAAGAGTGTCAACATCGGATGTGTTCGCATGTCTGAACGTCATTTTAAATCTGATCCACCAACTCAAAAAGAGATTGCATCCGCAACTTCCGATATTCAAGAAGCCATTGCCTTAGCTGGACAAAGCGTTCCACTAAAGAAAGCCAAAACTTTAGTTGCAGTCGCTGGTACTGCTACTACCGTTGCAGCCGCGTCACTAGCGTTGGATTCGTATGATCGTCACGCTATTCATTTATCGAGGGTATCTGCAGAAAAAGTGCATGAGATTTCGCAGATGTTTTTAGAAATGACAAGAGATCAGAGGGCTAATTTGGGTTATATGCACCCTGGCCGAGTCGATGTTATTACAGCAGGATCCCTGGTTTTGTCACAAGTAATGTCTGCAACGGGCGCAAAAGAGTTTGTTGCATGTGAGACAGATATTCTCGACGGAATTGCTTGGTCACTTGCCTCCTCGTAAGAACTCAACTGAGGTTCGCATTAAGAAAAGCCAGTTGCCTAAAGTTGCGCATGCCACCACGTCACTCAATCAACTAGATCAACACATCACAAACTGTTTTGCCTGTCCTCGCTTGGTTACTTGGCGGGAAGAAATAGCAATTACAAAACGTAAGGCGTACCTGGATCAGGATTATTGGGGAAAACCCATTAGTGGATTTGGATCGAATAAACCGCGAATGTTGATTATCGGTTTAGCACCTGGTGCACATGGTGCAAATCGCACAGGCAGAGTTTTTACGGGAGATCCTTCTGGTGATTGGTTATTTGGTTCACTTCATCGGATCGGAATTGCAAAAATTGGAACAAGCATTCATAAAGATGACAAGCAAGAACTGAAGCACACAAGAATTACTACTGCAGTGCGCTGCGCACCTCCAGATAACAAGCCAAGCAATGATGAACGTGATACGTGCGCGCCTTGGCTTTTACGTGAATTCGAATTAGCACTCCCAACAACTCGAGCATTTGTCGGCCTTGGATCATTCGCATGGAGCGCGCTTTTCACAACTCTTCGCGAGTTGGGACATCCCCTTACAACTACCAAATTCGGTCATGGTGCAGAATTTCGATACAGACATGAAGGAGTTGACTACCTCCTTATTGCGAGTTATCACCCCAGTCAGCAAAATACTTTTACAGGAAAACTCACAACAACGATGTTGGACTCTGTGTTAAAAAAAGCTGCCAAGTTTTCGCAGTCAGTGGGATAGGGTTTTTCTTTAAGTATCACGGCATCCTTAGCCCTGTTTTTGGGGCACCGCACTCAAGGCAGAAATGTGCTTTTGCCTTGATTTTTTGCGCAGAGGCAATGAAAAAAAGGTGGTGATTTTGAGAATTTCCTTTGTTTCAGGTGGCAGAAGCCTGAGTTTTCCTTCACAATATTCTCGTTCAGAGTGGCAGAGGTCACCAATCCCCGACCCTTCGCCCTTCCTGAGCCCGGTCGCAACAATGCGGTTGGACCCACACCTCATGGAGGCATTGCTAAATGCTACAACTCTCAAGTAGTCAATGGAGTTCTCTCTACAACATTTTCTCCTTTGGCCTAATTTCGATGCTTGCTTGCACCGTTTATACATTGGTATCGCAATCCCGCGTTCTACCTAAGTATCGCGCTGCACTAGTTATGTCATCAATGGTGACTTTTATTGCCGCTTATCACTACTTCCGAATCTTCAACTCCTTCAACGAATCATCAATGAAGGAAGCAGTTACTCTCGGAACATCACAAGGTTCATTCAACGAGGCATATCGCTATGTTGACTGGATCCTTACAGTCCCACTACTTCTCGTAGAAGTAATTGCAGTTCTTGGCCTTGCCAAGGCAGTTTCTAAGTCATTGATTTATCGCTTAGTTCCTGCATCTGCAGCGATGATCATCTTGGGTTACCCAGGAGAAATTTCATCAGTCAATGGAACAAAGATTCTCTTCGGAATCTTGTCAACAATTCCATTCCTTTACATTCTTTATGTTCTCTTCGCAGAACTAACAAAGTCATTGGAACGTCAACCTGAAGGTGTTGCAGCAACTGTCGGCCGCTTGCGCTGGCTCTTGCTCGCCACATGGGGCGTTTACCCAGTTTCATACTTGATCCCAATCTTGGTAAAGGATCCATCTACAAGCCAGATGGCCATGCTCTTTACTGATCGCCAGATTGGTTACACAGTTGCAGACGTACTTGCTAAGTGCGTATTCGGTCTAACAATCTACAAGATTGCAAAGATGAAGTCTGTTGCTGAAGGCATGAAGGACGATCACTAATTAGTTAAAACTAATTAAATCTCTTAATAGGAGGGGCGCCAAGCAATTGGCGCCCCTCCTTATTTTTATGCTTAATCAGTTAGGATAGGGAAATGACAAACCTTCGATTTGGCGGATATCTTTTAGTTGCGCTGGGCCTTATTAATATGCGTTATCAAACTGGACACAATAGCGTGGTCTTACACAGCCTCAGCATCATAGTTCCAGGAGCGTTCTTGTTATTGGCTACTTTTTTACAACCCACAAAGAAGTTTTTGGAGCAAAAAAACAATAAAGTTATTGTTGGGATAATTGTTCTATTGCTTGTTGGCTATTCGTTTATCAACTAAAAGCTATTTGCGATTGAAGCGCTTTCCAACATAAACCCACATCGACATAGTTGTCAGCACCAATGAAAAGCCAAAGAGTAGGTCCTCTATTGGTGCGCCAGCTACCCGTGTTCCGATAATTGTATTTGGGTTATAAATGACAATAAAGCGTGAAGTAAGCCACCAATTAGTAATGAGCTGCATTGGCAAGATAATCGAGTAGGAAGTCCAGAAAATTGCTTTCGTCAGAAGTTGTGTACGCACGATGAAGAGATCGGACATTACTGCTATCAGCATCGCGGTTATCGCGAGATCGCTATAACTCATCGCCATCACCAACTGGCCAATGTTTCTTGACTCGCCTTACGCCTTCGAGCGTCATGACACATGCAACAGGAACAATAATAAAAAATAGGTACTCCTCGAGAGGGATCTGGAAAGGACCAACAAACCCGAGCATCTGATTCTTATCAAAGCGCCAATGTTTGTGTGCGACAGCGTAAGCATCCCAAGTGAGGAAAATAAGAGCCACTGGAAGGAGCGAGAGAGTCAATCGTTTAATTCGACGCAGTACTCCAACCTTGAGCGCAATCTCTAACCAGAATGAGCCCACAACGGTGAAGGCGAGCATCGCAACGTAGCCCCATTTAGTCATGGACGTATTCTTCCGTTATTCGCAGAATTGTCTAGAATGAAATAATGAGCGTGGTGCCACAACGGCTATTTTCTGGTGTTCGGCTATTTTCAAACCTCGCAATTCTTTTTGCTGTTCTTGTGAGCCTGCTTTTTAGGTCACTGATAGACAGTAATAATCTCAGTTGGCAGGTAGTCCTATCAGTAATTGCCCTCATGATAGGAATTCCCCACGGCGCAGTTGATCATCTCATTACGATTCCAAGAACAAACCGCTGGCGCTTCGTAGCGTTCATCGTTATTTATGTTGGCATTGCCGCATTGGCGGTTTTAGCTATCTTAAAGTGGAATGTTTATGGCTTTGAATTCATCGTGTGGATGAGCGCCCTACATTTCGGCATTGGTGATGCATCCTTTATTTCTGAGTGCGATCAACTCGATAATCGCAAACCTTCTCCATTGATTTTAAAGTTTGTGTATGCAATCCCTGCCGGATTGCTCCCGGTAATAATCCCACTTGTCCAAGAAAAGAGCTCGAGCGCATTAAACCGTGTCAATCCGGAGCTCATACATTGGGCGGGACATTATGCGAACGACTTAAAGAAGACTGTCGCAGGCTTGGCAATTGGGGCAATCGTCGTTCTGGCATTCAATAGAAAATTCCGTAACGTAATCGATCTTCTCTTGCTTGGTGCACTAGCTTTTCTCACACCGCCATTGATTGCATTCTCATTCTATTTTGGGTGCTGGCATGCGCTTAGACATACTGCGCGACTCACATCGCTATTACCAAAATCTCAAGCAGCAGCGGCTGCAGGTAATCTGCGTGGCACCTTCATATCGGCAGTAATTCCTGGATTACCTGCACTTGGAGGCACAGTAGTTATTGGATTTGGTTTAGCACTCTTCAATAATAACGGCGTCAAATCTTCACTCTTGTGGTCGCTTCTCGTTGTTGTCTGGGCGCTTACAGTGCCACACATGATTGCAACATCAAGGCTCGACAGTAAAGCTTTATTTACCAAGGAATAACTTCACGGTCTTCCCAAAGAACGCCGGTTTGATGAATAGCAGGATCGAACTCACGGTTCGCTAACCAAATTGCTGTATCTGCGCCTTCTTCAACACTTCGAGGTGCATCTTCACCACCCATATCCGTGCGGGTGTGATTCGGGCAAACTGCATCAACTAAAAATCCGCGTTTACCCAAACCTGTTTCATGTGCAAAATTTCGCACAAGAGCATTTACTCCTGCTTTAGAGATTCGGTATGGAGCTAAGCCGCCAGCATTACCTGGCCCAGACATTCTTCCTAAGCACGCCGAATACACAATGACGCGACCGCTTCTATTTTCAACCATTTTCTGCGTAAGTACATTCAAACAAAGAAATACAGAGTCCAAATTAACAGTGAGGACACGCTTCCATTCTTCAAAAGTTGTCCGCAAAGTTTTTGACATCTTTTCACTCATTACTCCATGAGCCAGAATCAAGATATCCGGAGCGCCAAATTCTTCAAGTGCTTCTTCTAAAATTGTTCGCGCCTGATCCACATCAAGAAAATCAATGACTTTGAATTTTGCGCCTATTTCGTTAGCGGCAATTTCTAATTTCGCACGATTGGTGGCAAAGAGAACCACTTCGACACCCGATGCGCGGAGGCCTTTTGCTGTTGCCAACCCCAAACCCCGAGATCCACCAGTAACAAACGCAGTTGCCATCTAAGAATTCTATTTTTGCTGAGGTAATCCTGCCATTTCAAGCCTAGTACACTCTGCATTTCACGTACGCCCCGATAGCCCAATGGCAGAGGCAGAGGACTTAAAATCCTCCCAGTGTGGGTTCGACCCCCACTCGGGGCACCAATTCGTTATGTGAATTCTAGGTAATTTCTAAGCAATTGCGCTCGAGAGATGGCCATTATTTTAGATCTGGGAAGAATCTCTGCCTTAGGATTGTTCTACTAGCGATAGAAGTTCTATCGTCGATAAAAGGAGAGATGACCACATGCAAAGTTCAAACCCTGTATTGGGAAGAGCTTTTAATCAACGCGGTTTTGCATCAATGAACCCAGGAGCAACAATCCAACACGATGCCCCTGCTGATTCACCACAAAAACTAGAAGATCTGTATAGCGCACCATCAGCGTCTTCACTTCGCACTGGTCGTATGACTATTGATGATGTTGTTACTCGTACGGGAATTCTTTTTGGTGTTCTCGTTGTAGTGGGTGGCGCTGTCTGGACACTGAACCTTGGTCCCGCATTTTTGATGATCGGATTCCTTGGTGGTTTTATCCTTGCCATGGTCAATAGTTTTAGTAAAACAGTTCGTCCTGCGTTAATGATTACATACGCAGGTTTTGAAGGTTTAGCACTTGGAACTTTGAGCCACTATTACGAAGGCGCATACCCAGGAATTGTT